>OKHA01000046.1_pt1 | contig 38628 bp, 40 predicted proteins | sample 1613681 | NCBI WGS metagenome assembly OKHA01 (sample SAMN04436870, study PRJEB24849) | human gut metagenome | biome: human gut; feature: NICU; material: stool | host: Homo sapiens | place: USA: Saint Louis, MO | collected 2011-08-28
TCGATGCGGCGGTGCCCGATACCGCACAGGCCCTGATCGACCAGACGGCGATGATCCTACCGCACGTCAAGATCACCGAATTGCTGCTGGAGGTAGACGAATGGACGGGCTTCACCCGGCACTTCGCCCACCTGAAGTCAGGCGACCTGGCCAAGGACAAAAACCTGTTGCTGACCACGATCCTCGCCGACGCGATCAACCTGGGCCTGACCAAGATGGCGGAATCGTGCCCCGGCACGACCTACGCCAAGCTGGCCTGGCTGCAAGCCTGGCACATCCGCGACGAAACCTACGGGGCGGCACTGGCCGAGCTGGTCAACGCGCAGTTCCGACATCCCTTCGCCGGGCATTGGGGCGACGGCACCACGTCATCGTCGGACGGCCAGAACTTCCGCACCGGCAGCAAGGCCGAGAGCACCGGCCACATCAATCCGAAATACGGCAGCAGCCCAGGGCGGACGTTCTACACCCATATCTCCGACCAGTACGCGCCGTTCCACACCAAGGTCGTGAACGTCGGCGTGCGCGACTCGACCTACGTGCTCGACGGCCTGCTGTATCACGAATCCGACCTGCGGATCGAGGAGCACTACACCGACACGGCAGGGTTCACGGACCACGTCTTCGCGTTGATGCACCTGCTGGGCTTCCGCTTCGCCCCGCGCATTCGTGACCTGGGCGACACCAAGCTCTACATCCCGAAGGGCGATGCCACCTACGAGGCGTTGAAACCGATGATCGGCGGCACGCTCAACATCAAGCACGTCCGCGCCCATTGGGATGAAATCCTGCGGATGGCCACCTCGATCAAGCAGGGCACGGCGACGGCCTCGCTGATGCTCAGGAAGCTTGGCAGCTACCCGCGCCAGAACGGCCTGGCCGTCGCCCTGCGTGAGCTGGGACGCATCGAGCGCACACTGTTCATCCTGGACTGGCTGCAAAGCGTCGAGCTGCGCCGCCGCGTGCATGCCGGGCTGAACAAAGGCGAGGCGCGCAACGCGCTGGCCCGCGCCGTGTTCTTCAACCGCCTGGGGGAAATCCGCGACCGCAGCTTCGAGCAGCAGCGCTACCGGGCCAGCGGCCTCAACCTGGTGACGGCGGCCATCGTGCTATGGAACACGGTCTATCTGGAGCGGGCCGCGAACGCCTTGCGTGGCCACGGTCAAGCCGTCGATGACGGCCTGTTGCAGTACCTGTCGCCGCTCGGCTGGGAGCACATCAACCTGACCGGCGATTACCTCTGGCGCAGCAGCGCCAAGATCGGCGCGGGCAAGTTCAGGCCGCTACGGCCGCTGCAACCGGCTTAGCGTGCTTTATTTTCCGTTTTCTGAGACGACCCCCTGTACAGTTGGCTGAGCCATCACCCCACCGGAAGCGAACAAAGTCACTGCCAGAAAACCAGACAATACTGAGTATTTCATTATTTATTTCCCCTGAGCTTTATTGATTGCCTGCTGAATATTCTCTGCTTCTGTCATCCCGGAAAAGACGGTGGTGTTATCCTCTGTCGCTCCATTGAGCGGCATAATAATTACACCCGGCGTGCCGGTTAAGCCTGTTGTTGTGGCGATCTGATTTATATTCTTCAACGTATTATTGATTGCTTCAATGGTGTGTTGATTAAAATTTATTTTCCCGGATTGTTTTTCAATAATCTCCTGCGTGAGTCTGCCTTCACTCAGCCCGGTACCATAGATATTATTATGGTACGTTAAATAAGCTTCGGCCCCCTTCTCTTTCCAGACCTGCAGACCAGTCTTCGCAGCGAGCAGTGATGCCGGCCAGCGGCTGCCAAAAACTGGCCACTCCATGAAGTAATACCGCACGTTCGTGTTAGCCTTCATGACTTTTTCCAGTTCTGGTGCCAGTCTGCTGCACCAGATGCACTGATAGTCGAAGAACTCGACGACCATGACCGTCCCTTCAGCGGGTCCCCATGATGGGATGTTTTCATCAGACAGAATTCTGGCTTGTTGTGCCAGCGCAGCTGATTTCAACTCGCGACTTTCCCTTTCCTGCTGTTCTGCCTGCAGCTTTTCGCTCATCTGAATAAGAATATCAGGATGCGCACGCATATAATCTGCTGCAATTTCACCAATTCTTTTTTCCTGCTCCGGGTTGAATACAGAAGAATGTTCACTGGCCTGGCCCAGGGTAGAGGTTAGCATATAAGAGGAGACAGCCACCGCAATTAAAGCAGTTTTGATATTCATAGATATCCTTGTTAAATAATAAAGGAAGAAATACAAATATTATCACCCTGCCAGCATTATTAAATAACACTGGCAGTGTTGAAGGGGATAAACAGATAAAGTAAGAGGCTTTAAATAAAATTAAACCATATCGCTCTGAATTCTTGCCTGCTGCCGGCGCTGCTTTTCCATTCTCAGCTTCGCATACTGCTCTTCATCCGGCGTCACGACACTCACCGGAGTACCATTTAAGTCAACGCGTTCAGCACCGGCGATCATCGATGACAGGTATTGTTCAGAGCGAGTAATCCGTTTCAGACATTTAATGACCTGCTTATGGGACAGCGGTATCCCGCGGGAAGCTATATCGTTAAATATGGTTTCCCGGATCCCCGTCGCCAGCAGACGTGGTGTATCACCATCAAAAAGTGCGGGCCACCAGGGTTGCAGGGTATCAATGGCCACCTGCAACGCCGGCAAGCGGAGGTAACGAATTTTCCTGTTGGTTTTTTCTGGGTTAGCGGGTTCAGGCGGAACAGGTTTAGCCGAAGCGATCTGCTCCGCTTTCCTGGCCAGCTTTTCTTTTTTGACTTTCCATGCCGGCGGCGTGGTGACATTAACCACTTGCTTGCGCCTGACAATGCGTGGGCTTTCAGGCTCAGTACCAGTCGACTGTTCTGCTGGCTTTTTTTTCAGACTGAGCGTGGGTCGTTTTTCTTCCGTCATAGGTTGAGGTATTCCTGCAGTTAACACAAGGCCAGTAAGATACGCCAGGTTGCCGGCCGGATCATCCTCCCTGCAGGCAACCGGCTAATCTCTGGCTCGTTATGCAGCCACAATCCCCAGCACTGCCAGATGAACAGCATAGAACAATACAAAAAAATGGGGTGGCCAGAACCGTTTAACCTGTTTCCCGATATCAGAGCACACACTCACGACAAGAAGGGCGATCGCCAGACCAGCGACAGACTGCCCGGCATCATGAAGATTCAACAGCAGGACCATTACCGCCCACAGAAAAGCATAGCCCGTTCTTTCCACCGCTTCCGTGGCGCGGCACAGCCGGTAACTGTTGATCAGCATAAAGACGCCAGCCAGGCCATAGCTGTCCGCGGACAACGGCACCCAGGCGATCACAATAGCGATAGCCAGAAGCATATCGTTACGGGTCCGTAAGCTGAACCAGCGCATCGCCTGCCCCGTGACAGCGAATGAAAAAAGGATATTGCCCATGTACCAGGGATAGCCCACCAGGATAAACGCCCCCTGAGCGATCATCGCCCAGCACCAGAGATGATTCAGCTGCGACTGGCGGATTTCCTGGTGCCTGGCCAGGTTCATTCCCCACACCAGTCCGAACAGTGGAAAACAACCGCGTCCCAGCAGACGCATCACTTCATTGTTTCCGGCCAGCAGTAAGCCAGTGTGGTCAATCACCATCAGTACCAGTGCGACCGTTTTAATCATATCCGTTTGTCCCGGTGTCCAGGTCAGCAGGCGCTGAAGCCAGCTGTCTGTCGCGCCAAGAAATGTGTGTTGTGCTCTCATGTTTTTTTCCTTTTAGCGCTCTGGCAGACTGCCCGATTTTAATCGGGGAGGCTGCCGGAGCAGACAAGCCGCAGGCGCGTCAGTCGCCCCCGAGGGTTTTCTCGCGGTTCAGGTCACGAACCATGTCCCGCTCCACAGCCTGCAGACGATCACGCTGCAGAGTTTCTGAGGCCACCTGCTGAATCGCCGCCTCCTGGCGCCGGAACTGAGGATCATCCGGTAGCGTCGTTTTCTCCGTGCCCGGCCGGTCACGCTCCAGTCCGCGGATGACGTCCCCGATAACCTCTTTCACCCGGTCCACCGGCTCGCCGGCTTTACGCGCCTCCCCGGCCACTTCCCGGGCAGTCTGTTCCGCCTGTTTTTCCATTTCGCGGCGCTGCTGTTCTTCTGCCGCCCGCTGCGCCAGAACCTCTGGCGGGAGGATAATGTCAGCCCCGGCCTGCGGTACCGGAGCCACCGGCGCCGGTTCAGCCCATACCCGCCCGCCGGTAATGGCCCCGGGGTTCCAGGGACGGTCATCACCGGCCAGCCGCACCACCACCCCGGTATCGGGATTGTCGCGGGCCATTCTGACCCCCTCTCCTATATTCCCGGCCAGCAGGCTTTCACCATTGCGGCTGTTCTGCAGCGCCACGAACCGGGCGTCTTCATTGCCCATAATCCTTCCCTCTCCGCCGATAGCCTCCAGCCGTCCGTCCCGATCGGTCAGCGGGCTGAGCCAGATACCGGCGGCTTTCCCGTTCTTATCGAATGCCGGCAGCGCCACATGCGGCTGAGGGTACTTTTTCCCCGGAGAAATGAATTTTCCCGGTGAACTTCCCTGTGCCAGACCGGACTGCTGCAGGGCTGCCCGGCCAGCGGCGGTTTCATCCAGTGGCCTTGCCCGCCCGAACAACAGATCTGCGGTTTTCACCGCCCGGTCGTTACGGGGTTCAAGAATATCGTGCGCCGTCGCCTTCTCAGGTGAATGCTGGATGGCCTTTATCCAGCCCTCACGCCTGTCGGTATAGACCTGCACATGCTGTTTCATGCGGGACAATCCCACGTAAGCAGACTCGAAGCTGGCCATTAGTTTTCGCGCCCCCACCATACCCTCCAGCGCGATGGCATACGGTTCGCTGGCCCCCTGGGCGCCGTGAGCCGTGATAGCGTAGGCGAGGTCGATATGCTGCTGTGCTTCATCCGCCTTCGGAGTCAGCGTGCGGGTGGTTTTGCCATCAGAAAGCGTGACACTGTCACCCGAAACAGACTGCACCTCCCAGACGCTGTTGGCCACATAGCCGCGTTCCGGGTCACTCTTGCTGAAACGCATTCTGTCCCCCTGAGACACGGTGATCTCTTCCTGGCGATAAAGCGTCACACCTTCAGCAGAGGCTTCACGGGGAGAGATATATCGCTCCTTTCCTTCACTGTCAGTCAGGGTGATCAGCTGATTATCCTTATCCACATTGTCGATACGGTGGTATACGTTATCAACCAGCGCCACCGCCCCCTTGTGAGCTGTCCAGGTCGACAGTTTGCGCAGTTCACCGTCACGGATGTTGCTCGTGACCAGCACCGGCAGGGTGACTTCCTCCCTGCCAGTTTCCCCGTTCTCCCGCCTCGCTTCATGAATCAGACCGTTCAGTGCCCGCCGGTCATTATTCAGATGGGTTATAATCAGCGTCTGCGACTGTGCCTCCGGGGTCCGTCCGGTATAGTCCTTCACCAGTGCCTCGTAGAGCGTCGCGGGCTGGCCTGCCGGCAGGCTTTCCCCCTTGCTCAGCGCCTTACGTATCTCCTCTTCCTGCGTCGGCGTGAATTCCACCACTGAACTGCCCGGCACCCAGGCGCCTTCTTTCCTCGGTACTCGCTCCGGCGTGACCTGCTCGATGGTGGCCAGAGCACGATCTATATCCCGGTCAATCAGGCTGTAGACCGCTGGTCTCAGCTCAGGCACCTGGCGCACAATCTCTTTCATGATGGCAACGTCGGCGGCGCTGCGCTGCTGCATCAGCCTGAACGGCTGGCCCGGCGAAATGGACTGCAGCTGGTCGGTATCTCCGCTGAGCACTGCGCGACCTCCCCCGGCCGCAATCAGGCTCAGGGCTTTCGCCGTGTCTGACAACCCCACCATCGAACTCTCATCGAGCAGAAACAGCGTGTTGCTGAAATCGGGTGTCTGGCCATTGCGCTGCAGCAGCTGCGTGTCGTGGAGGAATGACGCCGTCGTGCGCGCGTCCACGCCGGCACTCTGCATTTCCCCGACCGCACGATGCGTCGGCCCCAGACCGATGACATGCGGGCGGGTCTCTTCCGGCAGCAGACTGATGGCACTCATGACTGCCCGGAACTGGGTGGTTTTCCCCACCCCGGCATACCCCTGAACCACCGTGAACCGGTCCGGGGTTTCCAGAATCATCCGGGTCGCCGCCCGCTGTCCGGCGGTCAGGTCCGTCATCAGACTGGCCGGCACGCGGTCCATCAGGGGGGCCACCGCGTCTTTGCCTTCCAGCACCCGGGTCAGGATGCTTTTCTCGGCATCCCAGGTCTGACGGGATATCAGCAGGTCGTTACCGTGGCCCGGGGAGACACCGACATTCAGCAACTGTCCGGACTTGATTTGTTTCTTAATGGTCATCTCAATAGACCACATCGGGACCTTATCACCCCCGGTTTCCAGTGCCGTCGCCAGCAGCTGGGGGCGGGTGAAGGTCAGGTCCTGGCTCTCTAGCAGCGGGATGGACAGGTGAATGGCCTGTTCTGCCGGGGTATGCAGTCCGGCCTTCTGCTGCGCAATGGCCGCATCCAGGTCCGTCTCTCCGGATCGGGTCTTCAGCTGCTCTGAGACCACGCTGAAGGCGGTATGCCGCGACAGCTTCTCAGTCGTGCGCTCCGCATCCTGCGCCGAGTACAGCCGGAGATGACTTCCGCTCTGCGCCAGCTGGTTGAGGGTGGCGTTATCCAGCTCACGCTGCGTCACCGACGCAAAGACCGTTGCCGTCTCGCTAACCGACCTGCCGGGACTTTCCACCCAGCCGTGGCCGATTTTAATACCGTCAAACACGCCCGCGCCCACGGCCAGGGTCTGCGTTGTTTTCTGCCCCGGCCGCTGTACCGTCAGCTGCCCGTCCTCCACTTTCATCACCGTGATGCTTTCCCCGCCCTTCAGGCGTGTGTCCGGTATCTTCCCGAGCACCGCCAGACGTTCCCCCTCTGCCACCGGCAGTGTCTCTGCCCGGAACAGCGTCCACTGGCTGTCGACCGCGGAAACCTTCAGATCCAGACGGACCCCTTCCCGGTCTTTCAGGGTCAGCATATTGCTGCTCGCGGTCACCCGGTCAATGACAAAGCGATCATGCGTCCGGTTCTCCGGATCCCAGCGTTCCATCACCATCCCCTCCCGGTAATAATCCCGCACGCCCCGGCTTTTGCTGTCCAGCCACACCGGCGTCAGGGCTGTAATGGTCGTGTCCTTCTCACCCAGCACCCCCTCATGTCTGAGGGAGTCACGGATAAGGCCGTTGAGTACGCTCTGTTCACGCGTCCCGCTGATTTGGGCCACGCTTTCCTGCCCTTCACGCACGCTGACGGCAAACTCCTGTGCCAGCCGGCTGTAGCGTGCTCCTTTATCCGGTTCACTGATGATGTCGGCTGTGGTCTGATGGCCACCCTGCCAGCGATACGTATTCACGCCGCTGTCCTTCAGCACCGTCAGCGCGCTGCCGGTCCCGCTGCGCTTCCCGCTGTCGGAGAGCAGGACCTGCACGTTATGGCGCATCGCGCCATCGAGCAGGGAAATCGTTTCCTTCAGGCTCAGCTTCTCCGCCTGATCCACGATGAGTGTTCCGCCCGGAATAAACGCCGTCCCGTCCTGCAGGGCGGATTTACCGGTCACCGTTTCCCCGGCCAGACGCACATCACCGGCGAGAAAATCACGTGAGCGGTTATCGGCCGCCAGGATATGGACGTCACGCCCCTGCTCCCGGGCCATCAGGGTTAACTCGGCCACCCGCTCCCGCTGGCCGGTTGCACCGCCCTGGCCGGAAACGATACCCATTACCGGGCGATCCTGCGCCAGCACGCTGACGGCATCGCTGAAAGGGACCTGGCGCACCACAGACGCATCGGGCGTGACTGAGACATGATTCTGGCGCTGCACCTCCTGACTCAGGGCTTTGACGGCGAGTTCATCGAGAACGTGGATGTTTGAGGTGAACAGGCCTTTCTCGCGATCGAGAGGAATAAGCTGCTCCCGTTCAATGGCGGCATCGATGCCCTTTCTCGCCAGCTCAAACACACCGTCCTTCGCCTCCAGCTGGCCGACCGTGCGTGCCAGCAGGTCGGCATACGTGAACTGCACCTTGCGGTCGCTGAGACCGGCAATCGCTTTCGTCACCACATCCGTGATATCCGGACCGTCAGTGTTCACCGGCGCGGCAGGTGCACGGGCCAGCTCAGCGACTCGCGCATCGGCGGCCTCACGGTACCCCCGGATGTCAAACCCGGTCTCCTTCAGCGTGTTCATCCACTCCACCATCTTCTCTGCCGGATCGATGGCTTCTTTCGACTTGCGGGTATCGAGCGCGGCCACATCACGGGACTTCAGGGAGGCATCGGGTCCTGCGGCCTCCCTGACCTCCTGAGACCGGGTGGAGAAGGGTTCCACTGGGACCCCTTTCATCTCCCACATCCCGTGTTTGCCCACGACTTCCGTCTCATAGCCAAGCTTCTCAACCAGGGGTTTGAACGCCTCCCGGTACAGCTTCCCGAACGCTATCTGGTTCGCGTACACGTTTTCGATAAAACCTGTTTTACCGATCTTATCTGTGCCGAGAGACTGCCATTTATCCCCGTTCTGCGTGGCGTTAATGACGACGGCATGGGTGTGTATCTGAGGTTCCTGGTTACGGTTCGTGTCGTGGTTGAATTTCGCCACAATCAGATTTCCGGTCAGCACCGTTTCGCTTTTACCGTCCGTCATGACCCGGGTCGCGGCCAGCGTCTCCAGTTGCCGCACCGCTTCGGTTACCGCCTGGTTGTGGGCATCGATAAGGCGCTTATCGCCGCCCAGCATCGCCATGACCGACACGCTTTTGGGGGCCGAGAAGGTCAGGTCATAACCGGGCCGGTGCTTATTGGCGCCGTCCTGTATCCGGGTCAGGTCGCTGCCATCCGGCAGCTTCCCTTTCAGCAGTTCCGTAAACAGCGCCTTATCCACGGCTTTCCCGTCGATCCCCAGCGCTTCAGCCCCCTTACCCTGCCAGCGTTCGTCCATGCTCCCGATGACGTAGTAATTATCCTTATCCGTATAGTAATTACCGGCACTGCCCGCTGATTTAACGGAGCCAATCGACATCATCAGAAGTTCCCCCCAATCTCATCCTGCTCATCGCGGCGGTGGCTGTGGTTGATATTGACTTCCTCACGCCGCTGCATATCCCGCTGTGTCTGCTCATCTGCCAGCCAGGCGTCATACGCCTGCATGTCCTCGATGACACCGTCCTCGTTCATGCCAGCCGGCAGCATGTCCTGTCCCTGCTCCGCGGACTGCTGTGCCAGTTCCTGTTCTGTCCCGCCTGCAGCTGCAGCAGGGGTACCGACAGAGGATGCTGTTGAGGCAGCAGCGGCCGATGCGGCTGATTTTCGTTTGGTCAACGGTACGGTCGTGACCCGCAGGACGGGAGGCTCAGCTGCCCTGGCGGAAGGTTCCGCTGCCGGACTCTTTGTTGTCGGCGGCGCTTTTACCGGTGCCGGAGATACTGTCATGTCTGCTGGCGCAGGCTGACTGACCGGCTCAGGCTGTTCTCCGGCGTGACTGTCTGTATCAGCCGGCCCCGATGCCGGCGCATCCGGCGTGAAAAGTGCCCTGGCAAGACTCCCTTCAGCTTCCCGCTCTTCAAGCAGCGCACTGAGCCGGGCGTCTACACGCGTATCGAGTCGGCGCGGAATAAATCCCTCGGCAATTTTCGGACGCGGCTTGTATTTGAGGGCCAGCTTCACGGCCGGATACGGTCCGGGCAGCGTGACGTAACAGGACAGGTCCGGCAGCGTCTGAATATCGGAGTAACTGACCAGGGTTTCCCGCTCTTTTTCTTTTCCGGTCGACACACCATCACGCACAGGGTCCGCACCGTAGGAATACTGCTCGCTGGCTTTGAGAATTTCCTTCTCGCCAATTTCACCGGCAGCAAACTCCGCAATCTCCTTACTCGGGGAGCGGAAGAAGGCCCGGGTGTTCATCACGTCAAAGAGCGTGGCGGCAGGCTTGACGCCATAGATGTCTTCCAGCTGGGCATAGGACTGAATACCGAACACATAACAGCCACCAAATTTACGCGCCTCAGGGAGGATTTCGACCAGGTCCGGCAGCTTGTGCAGCGTGGGGAGCTCGTCAGCGAAGATCCACACGCGCCGGTTACGGTTCTCCCCCATCGCCAGCAGGCCGCGGATGGCAATCGACAGCCACATCGAGATAACCGGCTTCAGGGAAGCATGGGTGTCAGCGTTGGAGGAGATAAACAGCCAGCCATTGGGTCGGTCCTCACGGACACCGCGCATCCAGTCCCGGATAGTGAATGGCTCGCCGTTCTTCTCAATGCCCTGCAGGTAGCGAATAGCCTTGACGTAGTTGGTCAGCACGGCACGAATGGAGATGGCCGTTTTCTCAATTTTCTCTTCAACCAGGTTCGCTGCCGGCGTGTTCTGCAGATAGGCGCGCAGCTTGTCGATTTTAATGGACAGCATGGTATCAACCAGCTTCTCGTAGCTCCGATCGTCGTCTTTGCGCATCAGAAACGCGCCTTCGGCAAAGATAGTGCGACCGGAGCCCTGCCAGAACGGGTCTTCTTTGGTACCCATCGGGATAAGGGTGTTGGAGATGTTGTCGAAGTCCGGCAGTGTCAGGCACTCCTTCCACAAATCCCAGGCCGCGCAGCGCGAGTCCAGCGGGTTGAGGATTTTATCCAGTGACGGGTCGTAATAGCTTTTGACGAACTCACAGGAGCGATCGTAAATGATGGCCATATCGCCCCGGGCACGAACATAATTCAGTAGCCGGCGGATCACTTCTGATTTACCGGAGCCTACGGTACCGTGGAGGCAAAAGTTCTGGATTTCGGAGTTTTTAAGAATAGGCAGATCGCCAATTTTAATATCAGAGGCCATACCATCACGCTTCATCTGGCGGGCCACTTCTTTGGGCTTATCGGAAAGCTGGCGCCCGCCGGTATTCTCATCCTCACTCTGCTGTTTCCCCTGGCGGCCCAGCACCCAGCTGGCGATGAAGAACGTCACGATACAGATAACAAGAGAAACCACGGCAGCAAAGACGAAACCGGTCCACAGCTGCTCTCCGCACCAGATAGTATATTTATCGGCCAGTATTTGTTCTGAGGTATATTCCAGCGACTGGCCGTAATACTGAATGGTGTATACCGGCTGGGAACGAATAATATCGCGCATCGGACCCAGCGTCGTACACCACCAGTATACGCAGCCGTTCACAAAGGTTTGCCAGCTAAGCCTATACATCAGCATCAGCCCGCACAGTACCCAGAATAAAATAAACAGCACGTAGAAAATAATATTGGCAATCTGACCAAACATGCGAAAGCGCATATTGGCGATTTGACCGCCTTGCGTCATATCTTTGGCATTGAAACTCATGGCACTAATCCGTCAGTAAATTATTAGGGTCGAAAGGACAAATCAATCAGCGAAAACAAACCTCACGGCGTTGCAGGGAATAAGCCTCCACCATAGCAGGGTGTGGATAAATATCGCCAGGCATCAGTTTATGTGTTTCAAGAGACATGACAGGTTCAGATATTGCCATAAATAACCTCTATTCAAATAAAGACGAAAAGATTCCGCCGAAGGCGGCAACGCCTCACAGATGCACAAATAAATTGCGCAACTGTTCACCGTTCAGATCTGGAACTCATAGATTATTTGACGAATTAATTCTGACACACCAGAAAGGGGATGCCAGTATGGCCCGGGGACCGGGCCGTGGAATAGAAAGCTTACAGAATATTAGCGATCGATTTTGCCAGCTGGTCTTCAAGAACAGGCTGGGCTTCAGGGAACTTGAGGTTAACTTTATTAGCGTTAGAGACGACGCGAGTCTGGTATTTGTGCTGATTACCCGTTTCAGTACTTGTCTGCACTTTTGCGCCGGATGTTCCCTGACGTAATACGGCCACGTTATCAGTCTGAACCTGAGTTTTGGTTCTTTCCGCGATCTGAACATCGGTGATCATGGTGTAGTTCACATCTTCCACCATCGCGTCAGCAGCCATACCAACCAGACCGGCTGCAAGTCCTACACCCAGAGTCGCCCCTGCAGAACTGGAGTTGTAAGCGGTAATCCCTGCCCCTAAAGCGGCGCCAGTCACAGCGCCCTCATAACCCCGGCTTAACCAGCCCTGAGACTCACGAAGGTCCATTTTATCGGCCTTAAGCACGTTCGCCTGGATCCAGTAGCCCGCCGTATCCGGGTTACTGACGACCTGATATCCCTTTGAAGTGACGGCGCTGGCAATTTTTGCCTGCAGGCCACTCATATCCTTATCGGAGGTATTTTTGATTTGCAGATAAACCGTCTTATTATTTGAAGGTTCCAGCCAGATTGTTTCGCTCATCTGGGTTTTTACTTCCAGATTTCTCTTTTTAATGGCGGTTCCCATTGCACTACATCCAGATAACACCAGCGCAGAGCTGACGACCATCACAGCCATGACTTTATTAAGCTTCATCCTGAATCCTTGTGACATAATCAATACGAGTAAATACACATTCTCTTATGATTTCGGAATGCGCATTCACTATATACGAATTTTAAGCGAGATGTAAAAACCAATAACAACCTAGACAGATAATAATAACCAAAAGAAATTTTTAGTCTGTTAATAAACCACCATAATTGATAGGCCGCTTCTGGATGATTACCCCCCCAACTTTTCCGCTCGGAAAGAGTTTATTGCAGAGGTGAGCAATGATAGCTGATAGCGTCCAAAATCCAGATTCATGACAAAACCAAAAAAAACAGACGTTAAAATAACCATAAATGCAAAAGAAAACGGCGTGTCATAAACCACTCTATTACAAATAGCTAATAACATAATCACTGCCATGTACACAACAGCATAAATCAAAACCTTCTTAGAAAAAAAGCGATATATATTCGATTTTTCTCTAAAGTTTTTAGGAACTGACAAAAAGAGAGAGCGTGAACTGGCAATACCTAGGAGCATAATGATACTGACCCCGACAGGAAAAACCAAAACATGAAATATATACTTTCCGGTCAAATAAACAGCATCCACACTAATTACAGCGCAAAGCATATTCCATGCAACTAACACTACGCCAGGCCAAAGGCACTCCCAAAAAGATGGAATTTCAGCCTTCCCTTGTGAAAGTAGATTTTTCAGCTCCTCCACTTCCTCAATAAGTAGTTTGTTCGTAATCATCATTTTTACCTTTTACCATCAAGATAATCCTTTTGAATTTTCGCCGCTTTTGCCTCTAACTCAGTAGGCGAGTCAGCTCCTGGTAAAGATTTCACCTTACTCTTTCTTTCATTATAATCACCTTTAAACTCATTTGCTTTTGTTTTATGGTCCTTTTCCATTTCAGTATTCTCATTTTTCACCTCTGCGCCTTGCCGTTGTATGTTTTCGCGGGTTTCCTGCTGCTGTTGTTTATTCTCTGTAATCATCCCACCAACTTTCTGATCCACATTATCCTTAATACCCGCATCTTGCGTCATAGCATCGATACGACCAGAATTTTGTCGGTAGTCGGCCATTACCGATCCATTGCCACCACCACCTGACACCCCAGCCATATTCTGTCCAATGCTTTCACGACCCTGTTGATACGCAGCATCAACTCTGGGTTCTACCTGCTCTTTGACGAATTCACGCGCCAGGGCTTCACGCTGCGCCGCAATTTCAGGAGAACTGGTATTGGTCAGAATGGCCTCGGCATCCTGTGGAGCACGATGCTGAACAAAGTTCGCAAACTGCTGAGTCAGGTTTTCGTTCATCTGGCCAGTCATGCTCTCTGTGCGTGACGCCATCTCACTGTACTCATGGCTGCGTGTCCGGCTGCTTGTATACTGGTCATAGCTGTTTTTGGCACTGGAGAGTGACGCGGCAAACTGGTCAACACGCGAGCTGGCATTATTATCGGTAATGTTGCCCGATGTGGTGGTTTTGCGGCTGGTAAAGTAATCGGATGCTTCCTTAAAGTCTTTGGCCGCCTGACTACTGGTATCATGTCGGCTGTCATTCGATTCACGACCGGAAGTGCCAACATTATCTGTGTTACCCGAGCTGTGGGTCCAACCCGCACTGCCTTTAACTCCGGCCTCAGCAGATAACCCAGTTCCCCATTTACCTAGCTTACCAAACAGCTGATCCCCTGAACTCCACTTACCAGATCCGTATAAATCAACGCCCTGCGTACTTTTAGCTGAATCATCCATCAACTGCTGGAAAGACTCCTCATTACTGATGTTGTTGGCTTTCGCATTAGCAACAACCGCATTCCACATCTTGCTTCTGGCCATCGAGTCCTGCGAAGACTCGGTAGTATCAGCTCCGGTCGTTGTTGAGGCGCTGTTCCCTTTATTGGTACCAAATTGCTGCAGACTATTCCAGGCACTTGTCACGCTGCTGTTATAGCCATGCAGCGCGCTTTCGGCCTGGACATCAGCCTCACGGGCCATCTGTTGCTGCGCACTGGCTATCTGACGACCGACGTTGATATCCACCGGCAGTTTTGACATTGCACCACCACTGTCCCAGACCATCGATCCATCCCTCGTCTGCGTGCTCATGCCCCCATTCGCCAGCTGCCGTGACATCTGTCCGAAACTGGTTGTACTGTTGGTACCCCAGCTGTAGCCGCTGACGTTCTCCATCTGCATGTTGGCGAAAGAGTAATTGCCGTCCACCACGCCGGAGGCAGCCTGCGATGTTGCACTGAGCCCCGATGAAGAAAAATGGCTGTAGGCACTGGAGAAGGCTGCTCCCATGCTCTTCACGATCCCCCACGACAAAGGCGGTATCATCACGGCAATATAGCCCGCGGTGGTCGCAATATCCGAGTTTTTGAGCTGAACCTGCGACAACTCAGAGAGAACGACCGGTACGCCATTTTGCTTCGCATAGTAGGCCATTGCGCTGTTCAGGATGGCGAACAGTAATGGCCACGTCTGCAGCCAGATAAGCGCAAACACATACCCCTTTAGCACCTGCAGAGTCATCATATTAAACATGGCGGCCATCACCATGATCGGGAACATCCCAATCATTATCCCCATGATAACGGTCTGCATCAGCGGAAGTGTGCGAAGCGCCTGGTGCCCCATTGTGGCCTGTGCCAGCCGCTGCTTTTCAAGGGATGATGTGTTAGCCATATTGACCAGACTGGCGGTGTCCCCGCTGCGGGCCGCATAACTCTGGATCCCACTGCGCAGGGCGTTCATCGTGACGTTCTGGCGGATAATCTGCCCGGCGCTCTGTCCCGAGCTGTAGAAGTAATTGTAGCTGTCGCCAATCATCTGGCTGAAAAGCAGATCGGGATTAGGTTTGCCGCCAAACAGCTGACGAACATAGTAGTTCCAGGTTTTACCGCCTGTCTGAGTATCCAGCGCGAGAGCCGATTTCAGATCCCGTGAGGCCTCCTCGCATGTCTGGAACTGGTTGTTTTTGTCAAACACGCCACGCAGTGGACTCGGGTTTGCAAAAATCAGGGTATACGGATCAGGTGAATTCAGTAATTCCTCAAAAGAGTACTTATGATTGAGGAAAATATCGCCCATCACACAGTTTTGTACGTAATCGGAAAACAGCGTCGTAATCTGAGGATTTTGTGACAAAAAATCCGTACTTTTCGCGACCAGATTACTGCCAAATAACATCCCCGTTTTACTGTACGTGACACTGTCCGGCAGAGCGAAGACCATCTCATAACTCTGGATAAGCGCGTTTCCTACCCGTGTTGTCAGCGACGCCGGAATCGCCAGACCAATAGGCACATTATCGACTTCATAGACCTGCGCAACGTTACTGTAATCGATGATCTGCACAGGGGTACGAATGACAACCAGCATAGAGACCAGGGTGAGGGAAAAGACCCAGCCAATAAGGTCCATTACGTTGTGTTTTTTTACCCAGTTCCCCGCCACAATGAGTACCGAGATGGCGATACACATCTTTTCTATAGTCGACCATGTGCTGGTCCCCATAAACGCCGCAATCGCGTTCAGGTTGCCCCGTAACCAGTCGCCGCCAGCAATGGCATATATCTCAAGCATTACAGATTCCCCCCAAAATGATAGTTATTCTGGTAGCGGGTCATCATGCGGGCAGAGACCTGCTGGCGCATGTAACTCATTTGTCTGTCCACCACGAGCAAGGCGTCCTGCTGAACCTGAACACGGGACTGAAAAGCGGCAATCTGGACACTCGCCTGATTGAGGTTTTCCATGATCATATCCATTGTCGACTGGGGATAATTACCGGTTGAAATCATCGCCCGGGCCTGCTGGATAAGTTCCTGAATGTACTGCAGCAGGATGTCGTAGCCGATATAGTCCGTCAGCTGGTAAATAAGTGAGTTAGACACCCCGAGCATCTGCGGATCGACCAGGTATTTGAATACCGGAATGGTGGTGCTGGAGATAAACCCTTTCTCCTGATCCGTCAGTTTTTCATCAGCCACTGCTTTATTCTGGATACTGCTTAACAAAGCGGAAATCTGGCTTTTTAGCGCTTTATTGGAAGTGATGGTCACGGTCGCATCAGCAACGACCTTAAGACACTTATCCGAATCATTGCAGTGGTAGATTTTAGCCGTGCCGCCCTCCATCATGGCTCTAATCAGATCCTGGTCAGTGGTGCGTGCCGGCAGCGGCGTGATTTCACTGTTCTCCCCGAAAATCAGCGTACCGGTGAGCGTCATGATGAATTCCTTCAGCTCCTTATTGCCGTCGAAGAGCCGGTTCTTCGATAAGGCATTCCACATGATGTTGATGTTTTTCATCACACGTTCTTTGTCTTTATCGCTGGCCTTATCCTGGACGCTGTCCATCTTGCCGCCCACCGTACAACCCTGGCGCGAGGCGGCCCAGTCCGAAAAGATATTGCTTTCACCGGCAATGTCCTGGCAGACCTTTTGTTGAGCGACCTGGGTACGAGGAAACAGGCCACCCACAATTCCCTGAGCAGCCTGGCAGGAACTGAGGTTCATGCTGTTCATGTCAGTGGCCATCTTTTGAAGGAAGTCCTTTGCGGTTTTAATCTCCGGTACCGTGGTTTGCAAAGCGAGATCAAAAAAGTACCCCGCGGCGTTGCTCATGATTTGTTTTGCGAACCTCTGCAGCTGCTCGCTGTTGATATAGCTGAATGACCCCAGATAGGCATCAATCCCTCCGCAGCCGGCATTAATATCAGGGAGCGTCATGCTGACCAGCTGGATCGTTTTCACCTGCGTTCTGGCATACAGCGAACCGCCGGAGGCATAACCCGCAGCCTGTCCCTGCCAGACCTGCGGCTGGCTGGTATTGGACGCAAAGCCCAGCTTATTGAAGAAGTTGTTCATATCGCCATTCACGTCGGCGGCGGCGCTAAATGACAGGCCAAGCACGGCACCGCAGAAGAGTGACAGAAGTTTAATTCGCATCCAGTCCTCCATTACGCACAGCATTCTTTTTAACTCTGTCATTTCTCAGAATAAAAAGGGTCTTCAGGTGATAACTGAAAAAATTGCGGATCGCTAATGTCACTCCGGCAACAAAGAACCCCACCCCAACAGCAATCAGCGCATAAGGGATGGCGTACATCATAATATTCCACAGGTCTTTTACTCGCAGGTCGCCGCTGGCTATCCAGTCATCCACGCAGATATTAAATAAAAATCTCATTATCCATAACAGCAGAGCACCTGCAGTGAGAAACACAATGAATAATTCCAGATAGATTTCCAGACGCCTTTCCCGGTGGATAAATTCCGGCTTCAGTTGTTCTATTTTTTCGGCTGCTGTCTGCCCGGAGTCCTTTAAACTTGCTGGAAATAAAAACGCGTACAGTCCCGTCGAACGTATATATTTGTTCATGGCTATTTTCCTTAATCACTTGCTAAGACCGGATATAACAGAGGCTAATGCATCATCTGAAATACCGTATCCACTCTGGCCATAAAGCCCTGTGCATCCGTGGCGCCCTGCAGGATCGGGTACGCTGCCAGCGTGTTTACGTTCACCAGAAACGTAGTCGGGGTCGCCACCGGGATATTGGGGAAAAAGGTCTGCATCACGTCAGGAGGCGCCGGCAGCGCTTCCGGAAACGCGTCATCACCCTGTCCGTCAATGGTGTAAGAGAACACGGAGAAGCCATACTGTCCGGCCAGCTGCTTCAGCACCGGGTCAAATTTATGACAGTAGGGACAGTGTCCCTGCATGAACAGCACCACTTTCCAGTCGCGCAGGTCCACCTGCTTTCCGTTGCTGAGTCGTAACCAGCGTGGCTGAGATGCCCCGCTCACCGCCTGGGGAGTGTCGCTCTGCGGGGAGGCCGTTTCAGTACCGGAGATTCCCCGCGGATCCCAGAGCGACTTCACCTCATCGAGCGTTCCCGCCTGTGCCACCCCAGCCAGTGCAAGGGAAAAAGCCAGTGCCGCCAGCGGCGTCTTAGCGAGGTTCATCAGGCTGTTTTTCACAGGCTTTCTCCTCTTTTTCGGCTTCAGCAATCAGGGCGTTTAGAATGCGGTATCCCCCGAACACCACCATACCCAGCCCGAAGATTTCCCCGGCCTGGACGGCCAGCTCAGGCTGTTTTCTGACAAGCCGGGCTATCAGGTGGAAAAACACGCCCACGGCCAGCACCCACATCCCGGTGATATCTAAATCCGGAAAACGAATATTTCGCATGACACACTCCTTAGAAATTCGGTTTAAAGTCGCTGGAGACATAGAGGAACTGTTTCGCCAGGTCGTCCTGACTGATAAAGCCGTAACTGAGTGGCTTAACCTGGCCACTTTTCGGGTTAACCAGCATCATCGCGGGGAAGAACTTCACGCCAAGCTGCTCTGCCTGGCCCTGGTCCGTCCGGCTATCGGGCAGCATGGGGTTAATCACTCCGTCAACCGACACCGGTATCACGCTCAGGCCATAGGTTTCGCGAAAATTTTTAATCACCTGGACCAGCTGGCCATCGATCGCTTCCCGGCCCCGGTAGAAGAACATCACGCCGTAGTGCTGTGCGAGGGTGGAGATAGCCTGTCGCTGTTCGGCATAGTCGGCAGCGAGCTGGTTTTTTACCGTGCCGTTGTAGTAGCTGTGCTGCAGGTTGTAATCGAGTTCGGGGTTTTCCAGCATCGCTTTCTTCGCACTCATCGAGAACAAACCTGCCTGCTGCGTCCAGTAGTTCTGCAGCCGGAAGTACTTCACGAAGTTTTCAGACGATGGATACAGAATGGCTTCGTACAGCGACCGTTTGGTGGCCGCCTGGAGTGTGGCGAGTTTCTCCAGAATATCCATTTGCGGCGGTGGTGCCGCTGGTGCGGCTTTCCTTTCCTCATCATGGGGCTTAAGTTTCTCGTTGTACCACTGCCAGCCCGCGTCTTTGGCGAAAGCCGGCATCAGGGCGCAGCAAAGGCATCCCGCCAGCATGGCGGCATGTATTGTTCGCATGGCAAATACCCTTTTATGAATTATTGCGACTGGCGTGACAGATGCTGATAGACACTGTATTTATCGAGCTGGCGCTGTATCTTTCCTGCATCATCACGGGCTTCAAAGCGGTAACCGCTGCAGTACAGAGGCAGATGATTTATCTGAAGGTCCACCCGCTCCCCGTCCCTGACCACCCACGCGGCCTGAGAAACAGTGTCGCACTGGATCCCCCAGGCCCGGTTGGTGGTCATAAATGCGTTAACCTGCCTGTCCCGCCACAGGCTGTACGACATTATGCTGACCAGGATAAGGACAAACACCCCGACAAACACCATGACCAGCCCGTATGCTTTTTTCTCTTCCATGAACACTCCTGTCTGTTTTGCTGATTAAAGCGGTGACGTCCGTCTTTATGGCGTTAATCGTCTGGCTATAATCGTGAGAACAAAAATAAACAATAAAGATCTAACAATTACGAACCCATCATCGCTCGTTAATAACGTTGCCATGTTAATTATCAACAGAACAGGAATAAGGATTACCCCTGCTAACCTGAACCAATCTTTAAACTTATTAAACCTGCGCACCGTCTTCATTCTTCCTCCGTCTTTTTCCGTAACAACGCGGTAAGCGAACTAAAAAAGAGATAGCTCACGAACCAGAAAAAACCAACCGCAACAATAAAAACCACACTCTCGACATAATCACTCCCCGACGTCCCTTTGACGGCATCCCAGGAGAAATAAATCACCGGTGAAATAATGATTATTGTCAGCGTTAATCTCAGGACAAAATCAATGGCAGGCTGTTTGTGAAAATTAATTTTCATGATTATCGGTCTCTTTATTAGTCAGCATGGTTTATTGCGCGGATTGCTGACTCATGATTTCCTTAATTCGTTCCTTGGTCTTATTGGTGAGAACATCGTTTTCCGGTATTTTTTGATTTTTCATCAGGTCGTCCATAAAGTTGGTGAAATCCAGCTTGTTAAAATCAATCCCCTGGAGTTCCGCGGTGGTAATGCCCCGACAGTCAGGACTGCTGGCGCCGCCAAAACCGATATGCAACTGACCATTTCTTCCCTGCTGCTGAACGATCTGCGCCAGTTTTGAGTCGAACTGGCAATAGCTCCTTTTTTTCTCCAGGCAAATACCCAGAACTTTTTTAGAGCAGAATTCCCCGATACTGACCGTCAGCTTGTCTTTTTTCGCTTTGGCCAGCGCCTTTTCCTCGCTGCTGCAGCGTGCCAGCCCCACATCCTGGCCCCAGCCGCTGTCTTTGCAGCAGTTACTGAAGCCGGCAGCAAATTTCTTACAGAACTTCGCTTTTCCGGTGAAGGCCCGGACATCCACCCCGTTCAGTGCCGCGACGTCCTTCCCCGCGGCTGCCAGTGCCGCCAGCTCAGATACCGCCTGCCCAAAGTCATTGCTCTTCCCGGACGTGGCTTTGTCACATTCACCATCAAGGCAGAAGACATCACCGCCGCAGATCATTTGCTTGCCACTCGTCCTGGTTTCGCAGGAATACGTTGCATATTCATGCAGGCACGTGCCTTCCTCGCTGGAGAAGGCGCACTGGCGGGATGACAGAGTACAGGCCGTATTTTTCATCAGGCTTTCACAGGAGCCGCTGTCCGCCGGCTGCGTGAGCCAGGTATCCTTATATTTCCAGCAGGCTTCCGTGAACGAGTAATCCCTGCCTCCGAGGGTGATGGTTCGCGTTCCTCCCGGACTGATACATTCCTCCCCCGTTTTTTTTCCTTCATCCTTACTGAACGGACAGCTTTCAACCCAGACGACTTCAGGTGCGTAGACGGTTTCGGTTTCTTCCATCACCAGGGTGACCGTGACCTGTACGGGTTTCTGGCTACCCGATGATACGGTCCGTGATGTTTTGCTTACTGAAAAGTTCTGCCCTGCAGTAACCGCTTTGTCCACACCAAACGACTGATGAATCTTCCCCTTCCCGTCATAGGTATATTTCGTACAATGCGTGTTCTGACCGCCTGAACATATCGATTCTGAACGTGGCCAGCTGATCACATCTATGGGGAACGTTCGTTCAAAGAGGGTCAGGCTTTCACTGACTGCACTCTTGCAGCTATCCCGCACCTTCCCTTCGGAATCGCATTCTTCAATCCAGGGGATCACCAGAGGCTCACCATCCACCGAGGCATTCAGCAGACGACCATTGGTCGGGATCGTCAGGTTGCCACTCCATTGCCGGGTACTCCGGGCATAATTCAGCGTCACCACCTGCTGATAGGTTCGGTTAACTTTCTGCGTGGTGGCGTTATCCTTTAGGGTCGCTTCCCGTGTGCAAAAATTTTCCACCTGCAGATCACGTTCGCAGGTATGGTTTGTGAACTCGCTGCGGTTCACAACCTGGGCGGTACAGGACTGTCCGGTATCACCGACAATGCTGTCGGCACGGGATTCTGTATCCTTTGCGGCCTGAATAAACGGCGCATCCTGAGATATCTGATCCGGTGGCCGGTTCGTGAACGACTCCGTAATCGTTTTGCCGGTATCTCCCTGGCTGAACTCCAGGGCTGAATCGCTTTTCAGAGAGCTGTCTCCGCTGGCAGTGACGCCGCCGTAGTATTTTGTCTGATCCGGGTTGTCGGTATACCCCGGCAGGTTTTGCTCACCACTGAAATTTTTTAGTGAGTTCAGACCATTGCCCTGCACCTGTTTCGCAAAATCCGAACCGGCTTTATAGTCACTTCCACTATCAGCGCAGGCGGGGGATGCCAGCCAGATGAAGGCGCTCAGGACAAAAAAATGCGCGGTCAGCACGGAAATAACCGTCTTCATTTACACCCTCCCTCATCCCTCACCATTTCCGGTAACGCCATGAAGTACGGTTTATCTTTCATGGCTGGCTCCCGGCGGCATTCGAGGGCGCATCAAGCATCTGCCGGGCCACCTGTGCGCAGTCACCGGTTTGTGCCACTTTCTCCAGCGCCTGTTTGACGTGAATGTTACCGCGTACCACGTCATACCCGGCCTGACACCGTACCACCAGAGACGGCACACTCCGGATGCTGTACTGCGTATATAGTGTCGGGTCGATCTGCACTCCGTCGGTCACGCCATCCTTCACCAGCTGCAGCACCGCGTCAGTGGTGGTCTTCATGTCGTTATTGACGAGCCCACGCAGTGTCGCCGGAATGCCGTACTGCCGGGTTTCGTGCAGCATCCGCTTCAGCCCCTCTTCAGGTATCGAGAAGGAGACAAAGTACAGCGCCCCTTCTGCTGGCTTTTCCTGATTCGCCGCTTTCTGCTGGCTGACCAGATTATCGATAAACTGGCGGTCTGATTTGGGCAGAGGATTACGGTTGATTTGCGCCTCAAGCTCCTGCTGCAGCTGTTTATCCGGATGCTGGCGCAGCTGTTCGCTGAGGTTCTCCTGCTGCTTCAGCCATTCTCTGTCTGTAACAGAGGAGGTTTCAGCCAACACTGCTCGTCCGGTCAGCAAAAGCATGACCATAAACAGATTCATTAATTTCATGAGAGACTCCTGTCAGAGAAAGACACAATTGCGTTTACGCCACATCAGATAGCCATAGTTCTTACGGGTGTTGGGTGGATTTTTACCGGCCTCCCAGCGCATCACGCTGCGCCCCACGGGATGGCATTGGCCGCTGTCCGGGTACATGTTCACCATCTGATAGCGCCAGCGCTCTTTGGGTATGATCGGGGACGGATACTCATAGCAGACCGCCTTGTCCTTCCCGATGCTCTCCATAATTTGTCCCTGCCGGTGAAGCTTGTACGCCATGCGCTCGCTGACAAGTAACGAGGACTGCAGCGGACTGGACTCGTTGCTTACCCAGCCGCTAAACGGGTACATCGAACCCTGAGAGCCGGCACACCAGAACAGAATATCGAGTGGCATATGAAACGCGCTGGCCATAGCGTCAGCCGCGCACGCCCCCTGTGCGATGGGGTTGGCAAACAGGATGGCTTCCGGATTCAGAATGGTGGTGAGGCTGCTGTCCACCCAGGTCGGGTCAATCTCGGACAGATAGGCTATATCCATGTCTCCGCCTTCCAGACAGCCTGCGGAGGTGATGATGTTCAGCCAGTAGGTCAGCGGGTACTTGTACCAGTGAACGTGATAAAAAGCGCCGTTCACCTGCTTGTCGTCCTTTCTCGCGGTCCCCATACCGGTCTTGCCGAGATTGATACTGAAGCCCCCCAGATTGACCATACAGCCAGGCGAACGGCTGACGTCCGTCATGGCCATCGGCTCCCAGTACCCGATGGCCAGGCCGGGGCGAACAAAAATCGGTGGCGGCGCCGGACACAGCTGCAGGGGACTACCCGGATTGCTGGTATCAGGCAGATCGCCTTTACCAACCTGCACGCTGCCGAGCGACAGGGGGAAGATGCAGCGCCAGCACACATCGGTGATCGGGTTAACAAACCGGCCCTCACAGGAGGGATCAGCAGCCGCACTGAGGCTGTACCCCCACAACATCAGGGCACTCAGGAAAAGCGTCAGGGTTTTCACAGAAACATCCTTATTTTACAGGGAAGGTCTCAATATTCAGGCGTTCACCGGATGGCGCCGGCGTGATCCGCGCCGGGACTGCCGTCAGGCCAAATCGCTTGCTCAGTACGCCGTTCTGGTCGAAATAGATCCGGCTGTCCAGCGCTGCGGAGGTGTCCGGGATACTGCCACGCACCAGGATAATTTTGCTCATCAGGGTTTCCGGCACCTGACGCTTCATCCAGGCCAGCTGGTCGGCATCGTCACCATTGATGAAGTACAGAGTCTGGACAAACGGTACGGTTTTAAGCGGGTTCACCACATCGCCCTTGCGGGCAAACACCCGCCCCTCATTGTCCTTCAGGTCTTCGGTCAGGCGGATGCTGGGATCAAACCAGCGCTGCTCGTATTTCTCCGCACGCTTAATGCCCTCCACCGGTGCCGGACGCTGACTGTTCTCGATAACCCGCTGCTTAAACGCATCCATCGTCTGGTCCCACTGGCCAGAAGATTGCAGCGACTGCAGACGCTGCGTGATGAGCTGCAGCATGTCCTGCTCCCGGATGGGCCATAAATCCCCCCAGGTACCGAGATCAGCCGCCTGAGTCAGCGGCGATAGCAGACAGGCGGCGAGCAGACAGCCTTTCAGTCGTAACATTACTGTTCTCCTTTCATGCGGCGGGCAATGTCGTGCTGGATGTTGCGGGTCACATCGGGCGCGCCCTGAACCACGGCAGGTGAAACCAGAATGACCACATGATGCTGCTGCTGATACTCCGCCAGACTCTTCTCCAGCGCGTCGTTAAACCGATCAGAGAGCGCTTTTGACTGTGCCTCTGTCAGCTGCTTCTGACTCACACTGTCCATAAAACTGTCGAGCGTCTTCTTCATATCAAAAGCCACCACCCGCGGCGTGGAGTACTCCAGAACCACGCGCGAGAGAAACGCGCTGGTTGCCAGGGCGAAAAACACGAGAGCAACGATGACGGGTATCCGGCGAAAGGGATGAGAGGTCGTACTGACCGGTTGTTCGGTGTTGTTTTTCATCACTGTTTATCCTCCATGTCATTCACCGGTATTCGGGATTCAAGCTCAGCCATTTCGTCTTTAAAGTTGCGGCACGCCAGTCCGTACACCGCATCGTGGATATCGACCCCCTCCTGCCGGCGCGCTTGCATGTACTCAAAATCCGGGCCTTTGGAGGAGTACATCGCCCGGCTGAGCGGGTCGACGAACAGGCGGTGCCAGGAGCAGTTCGCTTCCACCTGCAGCATAAAGGAGGAGAACCACTGCTCTTTTGCCGAGCCGAAGCCGTTAATCATGTCTTTCTCCAGCTTGCTGAACTGATCCGGGTACAGCTGGTTATACTTGGCAAACTCTTTGGCTGACTGCTTCAGAATGGCCTTGTACGATGAGTTCCCCCACGCTGCACGTGCGGCGCTGGAGGCGGTCGGGGAGTCGAAGTCGACGATGTTCTGCGTGATGGTGATGTATGCGCCGGTATGTCGACGCGCGGTACGGTAGCCTTTCTCGATGAACTGACCCACTTTTTCATTCTTGAAATCAAGAAGCTTCCAGCCCTCATCGATGACGTTCAGTTTTTTCAGGCCACGCGGTGACTGATACATCCTGTTCTCGATGTAAATAATCAATGAAAACATCACAGCGATAAGCAGAGAGGGCCTCGACTCCAGGCCACCGAGTTCCAGTACCACCATCCGGGCATCATCGTGGAGTGTTGGTTTATCTGAGTTGAAATAGTCCCCGTAGATCCCATTCACCGTGTACTGATCGAGCAGGATTATCATCTCGTCCAGACGGCCCCGGATTGTCGGGGAATCAGCATATTCATCGCTGTCCTTCGCGTCCTGTAAAAACTGCACTACGTCATCAACGCGTGCCTGATTACGTTTGCTTAACCAGGCCGCCTGAACTGCCTGCAGAAGCAAGCCTTCATGGACTTCATCGAGGTTGCCGTTCGGACTGGCCATCACCGACATCTGATCGCGTATACGTTCTGCTGACATGTCGAAGTGAGCATCATCCAGCACGTTGGCGAACGGGTTAAACTTGAGGGTATCGCCATCGAGATATACGCCCCCCATGTTTTCACACAGGGACTTATAGCCATCGCCCATATCGAACACCCAGGCAAACCCGCCGGAGTCGAGCACACTGCGAATGAGGGGCTGAATCAGACCGGTTTTACCCGCCCCGGACGTCCCGCAGACCGCCATGTTGAAATTGGTATTGTTCATTCCCTCGTAGAACAGGTCGATGAACGCCAGCTGGTTTCGGTAGGTGGGCGCCAGGAGTCCCGCCGGCGCCAGCGGGCTGTCAGCGACGATCGGCAGGAGGTTAGCCACCTGGAACGTCTCCGCCCGCTTAACCACGCCTGCCGCCTGCAGCTCTTTAAACAGACCCTCACCACACTTGAACGGCATCATGGCCAGAAAGTTACGCAGGTGATGGTAGCGGGCCGGGATAAGCTGGAAACCGCCTTTACGGTAGCTGTTGAGCACCTGCTGTTCAGCGGCGAGAGAGGCCTCTGTGCTGTCTGCGGTGTACGTGGTGATATTAAAGAAGTAGGACACCAGGGAGGTCTGGTTGGTCGACAGTCGCTGGCGGATATCGCCCCACTCCTGCATTTCCTTTATCACGTTCGGAAAGTACTTCGCGTAGGAGGTTTTGCTTTTCTTCTCCACGTCCATGAACTTCAGGTTGGCTTCGTTCTGGGTCTTCACCTGGTCCTCCACCATCAGCGTCAGCGTGATGACAAAGGGGCAGGAAATGGAGAGCTCCGGGTTAAGCAGGTTGGCGTAGTTGTCCGCAGCGGTCCAGAGGAAGGCCATTTCCGGATCACTCTCCAGATGGTAGCTCGTCACCCGGGTCACGCACTCTTTCCCGTCGCGCCCCAGGCGGCCAATTTTCAGATGACCGGCGGTGACCTGCATATCAAAGCTGTCATCGACACATTGATAGTTCAGATCCTGATAGGGGTCCAGCTTATACGGTACGCGGTACATTTCGTGCGGGTCCGGGTTTATCAGCTCACGCATCAGTTCGACCAGCCCGGCAGCATCAAGGATACGCGTCGGAATATAGGCACCGCCCAGTGACGCCCGCAGGATTTTTATCTGGTTCTCCATCTCGACAATTTGCGTGGTGGAGTTCTTCTTCCTGGGTACACAGCAGGAGATGTACACGCGGTAGTTACGCAGCGTCAGGGGCAAATCCAGATCAGGAGGCAGGGGGAACTTCGTCTCCGCTGCCCGGAGGTAGTAGGCCTGGGTAATGGCGTTAAACTTCTTAGCCTGTTTACCACTCCAGCGGAATTCACGCAGACCATAGTCGATATCATTGCCGACCAGTTTGCTGGAGACCAGATGAAAACTGACCGGGACGCCCCGGGGCAGTTTGCTGCGCAGTAAATGCTCCAGTGTTGCGACGATACTTTTATCCGCACCGGGTAAAGGACGCGCCTCAAACATAAAACCGACGGTTTTGTTATTAATAAACAGACCGGTCGCGGAATCATAATCCTTATAGGGCAGAATACGGCTGAACTGGGGGAAATTCATGCTGCCCAGCGTGTCATTGGCTTTAGCGGATTCGTCGGGCAGCTTCAGTGCTGATACGAGTGAATTCACAGCCTGGGTGACGGTATCAATGATGTTATTACTCATGCGGTCGTTCCTTTAAAAGTATTTCAAAACAACAAGGGTAATAAATGGCAAGAAGAATATTCATAGCCGCACTAGAAACTCCTTCTTATAATGGAAAGCACAGGAATGAAAAACAATAAACACATGGAGGCAATAATCTGGCCCATAAAGATCGCATCCAACAACATCGCCCCTTGCCACAAACAAATAAGCAGAGTGATAAATAATAAAACCACATGAAAGAAAACAATCAGGAACAGAAGGTTCGCTGAGAACTCCCCATCACTAATTTCCACCTCCAGGCAGAAAAAATAAAACACACACAAACTACAGATAATATAGAGGCCTTCATGTCGAATACCCTGAAAGAAATCAGGAGAAAACTCTCCTGCCAGTCCATTGTACGTCAGCCTGACTCCCAGATAGATGAGCCAGTAGACTGGAGGGATAAACAAAAAACCATACTTTCTAAAAAACAGCATCATATCCATCCCCTATTTATTTTAACCAGCATTTCATTTTTTGTTAGCTTTATATAATTCCCACTGATGGATATACGAATAATACTGCCTACCAGGCACATTAATGATGATGCCATCACAGTCCAGTTTATTTACAGGGCTGGTAAAAGCGCCTGTCGGTATGTTTACTTCAAGTGTATTGCAGTCGTTTTTCCAGTGTCTACCTGCTTCAAGTTCATCCATCGAAAATGAGTGAATGGAGATAACGAACATCCCGCAAAACCCAACCACCGCCATAAGCGCACAGTATATGAATGTATCGCCTCTGTTAACTCGAAGATTGAATTTTTCAGGGATGGCAACCATTGCCAGCGCACCGACCACACCAATAACAAAAAGAATCAGGCATATACCGTTAAGCCATGCAACGTTATGTCCAAGTATATAGTACGCTTTCACTTTCTTATTCCTTATGCTGCATACTTTCAAATAACGTGAGATTGTTAATACTGACCATCGGTCTTACTATTCACCTGCCCCCATCCGATCAAAGGAATAAACCAAGACATAAAACATATAAAAGATCACTGTGGCTGTAAAAAATCCCGTTATTACTGACAGAGTCAAATCAGGAGAACCGGCCCACATGTTTTTATCCATGAATACCATGAAAGAAAATAAAGCACTGAGACCTGTAAGCCCAAACAACATTAAAATATAGGAAAGCGCATCTCTTATAAAAACACCCATAATTACATAGCCGTAACCACAGATAATGATTGCCATTGCAAAAAACAGTCGTACATAACCATCACTATCAAAACTTAACAGAGATTCAGCCATTTACCCACCCTCACTCAATGTTTCCATCACGCTGTTCAAAGGCTCGCGTGTTTTAATTTCAATGCACTCTCCTGTATTACTTCCGTAACCTCTGCCTCCACGTGCTTCGAGTACCCGTAGCATTTTTATGCAGACATCTGTATTAGGCATGGGAGTAATATCCCAAATTCCACCACCACTACTCGGCGTCATCAGCACCAGAAAAATAAAGGCATGCATACTTTATTGCCTCTGTTTATATATTAACGAATGAATATTTCTTTCATTGCCTCTGCGAGAGTTGTTTGCTTATCGCCACTTATCGCTCTGTCATAATCAGCCTTGCTGACATTTTCAATAACATCACCACACTGAAGTCGATTTTGCGCAGGAGAGAAAAACCCTTTATCAATATTAGTCTCAAGCAACCGGCAGTCATTTTTCCAGTGATGAGAAAGCGCTTCGGGTACTGTATTACTGTCAGTAGAAAATAGCAGGACATAACCTGCCAATAAAAACACCAGCCACATCGCCCATCCGAATAACTCTCTCATAACAAGCTTTTCCTTTCAGTAAATAACATCATTGCACTTTATTTTCAGATAAACTTCCTTCTGGCCTGTACTTAACGGGAAGGTAGCGGGTTGTTCCGTCAGGACAGGACCAGGCATCTTTGCGCCCATTAAATCCTTGTTGAGCATCAAAAGCTGATATCTTGCAGTTTGTTAATGTATTCATTGTATTCTTTTTTCTTAAAATCATTTCCTTATAAGCATCCTCTGGTGACAAAATAACAAGGGCAGTTATAACATGAAGAATTAAAACCCCAGAGAACATGCATACGCGCCACACCCTTCTCTCAAACGCCCTTGATGCAAAAAATCCAACTATCACTCCCATACCAATAGCGAGAAAAAAATAAAATATATAAAATGAGTCAGCCCGAACAAGCTTATAAGAGAATGTTAAGAGATTAATCATAATCAACCCACCTATTTAAATAACGCCTTACACAAAGATACATGAGCGTAATATCTGCGTCTGAGCACGCTACCGCCCATCCCTTTCAACGCAGAGGGCACTCGTTATAATTCAGAAATGAAAACTTACTGCAGCGCCAGTAATGGCGCTGTGAATCAATTAAGGCGAGGTTGTCCCCACGCCGATGGTGTCACGACAAAAAGAACCGTTGCTGGCTGGTGATATACATCATCTGCATCCACGTACGGCGCTATCCACAATGACGTTGTCTCCTCCCCTTTTCTTAATGGCCGGGGATAATTACCAGGAACCGTCACCGGCGATGTAAAAGTTGATACACTCACTGGTCGAACAGCTGGCGCTACAGCCACGGGCCGATACACTGGCGTACTGACTTTCCTGTTATTCGTCAGCAATCCTGACGTTACTGTATTAGTCGGTGCAGTTGTCGTTGCTCCGGGACGCATTAAATTTGGCTGTGGCGGCAACGGGTACGAATTAACTGATGTGGTTCTGAAATTACCCTCAGCCAGTTGTGGCAACCCGGCCGCAGCCGGCTTTGCATCACTGCGTTCCTCTTTCAGCTTCGCTTTTTCATTTGCCTGCTCCATCGTCATACAGGTATCCGACGTCGTGGCATTACATTGAAATTCGGTCTCTGTGCCCGCACACCCGGTTAAGAGCAAAGCGCTGCCCAGAGGAATTAACAGCATTACTTCCTTCATATATTCACCCGTAATCTGTTTATTTTTTAAAAATCGATTTCCAGTCAGCCTTCCTGAATACTGCTTCTGCAAGATTATTAGCAGCCCTTACAAGCTCCTCATAAAGTTTGGGGTCTAAATAATTTGCAGATTGAGGTACAGGCTTAGGCTCCTTTTTCTCCTGCTTCCTGTTCATTACGCAGGCCCCCCCCTGACATCCTTCACCCGAGAAATCCCCTGCGGACAGGAGTCTTACGGAAAACCACAGCCATCCCGGTAAACACCACCGCCATCAGCAGCCAGAGCCAGAGAATATTATGCGTATAGCTCTGGTCGATATATGCTGCATACCCTGCCGCATCCGTACTGACGGTGGTGCAGTCTTCCTGTAAAACCGGAGGCAGTGGAGCGTTCACCGCATCACCATTAAGTTCTTTCGGCCCCGTGCAGTCCTGAATGACATATCCCTCCTGCTGCACAGACTCTACGGTTTTCACCAGCGTCTGGCCGAACGTGTACGGTCCCGTCAGGAACACCAGAACAACCAGTAACATCATCATGGCCAGCGGATACACCACCGCACACTTAACCAGCCAGTGAGCCCAGCGCAATGCTGACAGAACAGCAGTAATGAGAGACTTAGCCATTATTTTCCCCCTGCGGCGCTGCGCCCGGAGAGAACTCCCGCGGATCAAGTTTGCCCAGCTTCTTCAGCATCTCGTCAGTATTGAATCCGTTCATACCGCCGCCTGACTGATGATGTGCATCAGCCTGCGGTGCCGGCTCCGCCTCCTGATTCTGAGCCTGCTGTTGCCCGTTCTTTTCCGCTTCCAGTTCTTCAATCGTTTTCAGCTGGAATCCATCCTGGAACACGACGGTCACTTCGTTGCCGGCACCAATCGGAATGACCGGGTGATACTGCTCGGCCCTTTTGATGTAGTACTCGCTCAGCGTCTGCGCAGCTTTAGATGCACCACCGCCGACCCCCATTTTCAGAACGTCACCGGCGCCAACAGATGCGGTTGCCCCCAGGCCAACAGCCGGCTGTGAAGCCCGTTCCATGCCCTGACCAATCCCGTCAACAAAACCGGCCCCCCATGCCCAGCCGAGGATTTTTCCGTTACGCATCACCACCTCTCCCTTAACCCCGTTTTTCCCCATAAAGGAAACGTGGCCGTTAATGGGCTGATCGATGGTTTTATCACCTTTGATACAGCTGATATTGCGGGTACGGACAATGGCGCGTTCGCTGGAGACATCGCCCCAGGCTTCAAGGCCCACAAAACACCCTGTCAGGTCGTAGGTTTTGCTGTTTGGCATTTCCACGCGACCGGTGATACGCAACTGCATCGGTACAGTTGATTCATTCCCGGTAACAGACGCGTTGGCATCTGCCCCCTCGATAAGCATGCTTTTTGCAAAGCTCCCCGACGGAATGTACGGCAATGACTTCGTTTTTTTTCCTTTGTCGTAACTGAACGTTTTACGCTGTATCTGGTTTGGTACCGGTACAGACTGGTAGCTGACCTGCGGCGGCGGTGTCATACCATTCCCCGGATAGAATGCCGTCGGAGGCGGTACCGCGGCGCCGGTTTGCGGCGGATAACTGGCTGGCTGCGGCTCCCCTTCCGGACCGGGTGGCGGTGACGGAGGAGTCGGCGCGGGCTCGCCACCAGAGACAGCCGGTTTCACGCCCAGCGCCTTCAGCTGATTCTGCATGGCTTCATTGTCACTGCTGAGTTTGTCAATACGTATCTGGTCAGCGGTTCGCGCCTTACTCAGTAGTTCCACTTCCCCCTGCAGGGAGTCAAAACGCTTTTTGAGATCAGCGGCAGTCGCCTGCATTTCGGTGGTCGCGTGCTGCTCCACCTTACTGTTGAAGCTGCTGTCGACCACCCCGGTCATATCCGGCGCGGGTTCGCCCTGAGCCGGGGCTTCCTCATCAGAGCTCATGTTCAGATCTGACAGATACAGCCCGCCTCCGACGGCTGCTGCGCCGCCCGCCAGAATGAGTCCCAGCCAGATATATTGTTTACGTTTGATCAGCGTGTTGAAGTTGGCCATCAGCGCTTCACTCCTTCATCTGACGTCGTGACCCAGATCTGCATGCGACCACCGGCAGTCAGCAGGCCCGCCGGGGTACTGAACATGACGGCACGTGTTCCGGGCTGCCAGAAATCGCTTTCACGCACCATACGGGCCGACAGGGAGACATTGTCCAGACTGTAACGGACAACTTTCAGGTGATGACCGACCCAGACCCGATCGGCAGTGGCGCGCAGACCAGCCGGCACCTGCAGCACTTCAGAAGTGACGGGGACAGACTGATACTCATCGGGTACGCTGCCCTGACGCACGGCGCGATTCAGCGAAACCAGTAACGATTCATAGGGATTCGACTCTTCCCAGGCTTTTGCCGGACCGGGGGTACCCGCCAGCTCGCTGACCAGCTGAATTGTCCGGCCTGAGCCCGCACGGGGCACGGCACGAATGGAGAAGTTCAGCCCGCGTTCGGTTTCCACAATGAAGGTGAATGGTTTTTTACTGACGGTCGCCAGAATGGCGCCGCCGCTGTCGGTCTGCTCCTGGTTTGTCAGGCCGCCGTCCAGGCTGTTTATCGCCGTGATGCGATCTCCAGGTACTGTGAACAGATTCGGATCGGTGTTACTCACGGCAATATTTGCCTGACCGCCATTGGTCAGGGGAACCACTGTCGGCGCCAGCGTACCGCTAAGGGTCGCTGACATCGCAGGGGCGACCAACAGCAGACAACCTGAAATAAATAACGGGTTAATTTTTTTCATTATTTATTTCTCCGAAACGCGCCAGCCAGCTGACACCATCGACACGACTGAACTGAATGACATAACTTTTAATTTCACTGTAGGGTTTGGAATCCCCTATCCACGTTTTCAGCTCACCCCGGATATCCACGCGGTTCTCTGCCGGCCACGCACGGATCGAGGTCATATAAAAGGTGGCATTAACGTTATTGTCTTTAATGCGTTTCGCATCTTCAGCCAGCTGGACCTTTAGGCTGTTCTGCGCAGCGGGTAATACATACCGGAGAAGCTGCTGATGCTGGGCATCAACCGTTTCCGGCGTGACATTCAGACGCAGGGCAACAAAGGACAGGCCCAGCTGCTCAATATAAGAAGCGTCAGCCTGGTTCTGAGACACCGCAAAGGGGGCACGGAATAACATCGGTGTCACCGCCACTTTCTGTTCCGTCTGCAGACGGTAATTATTTATGCCCTGGATAATATTGGTCGCAAGACTGAGGGTCAGGAGTGTCCCCAGACTGATAAATCCCACAGCGATAACGCGGGTGGTATTTTGTCTGGCACCATGTTCCATATGTTATTTCCCCGTTGATTTATTTAATCCACTGCCGGAAACAGGAGTCCGGAACATCATGAAAGAAACCTTTAAGAAGGGAGGTTGGCAGATACCAGTAAATCAGGTCGCGTAGCCAGGAACTGCCCCGCCCTTTTTTCAGTTTCTTGATACCCCAGAAAACCAGTGCCGCTGCAGCCATACCAAAAATGAACTTGCTGGTCCAGAAACCCCAGCCGAGACAAATCACGGCCGGGATAAGTTCATCGAGATATAAGCCAAACCAGCGGGACTGGTTAGTCAGTGTTTCCGGGAAACGGTATCGCTTTAATTCGTCTCCCGTCATCACGTGCTTCCTGTCAGTAACCGGCGACCGACATACCGATGGTGATAAAGGTGGAAATAATCGCGAAGCCAAACAGGAACTTCACGTTTTTGGTCATCATGTACATGATGCCGCCGGCGACAACTTCTGCCAGAACCACCCATTTAACGACGCTGGATTGCTTACCAAACGTGCCTTTAACGGTCGCATCCCCGGACTTCATCAGGTCGGTTGCCGTAGTGGTGGCCATCGCAGCATCCGGGAAGAACGCCGCCACAGCAGCAACCGGCAGCGCAACTTTAGCGGCTTTCAGGGCTTTCTTTTTATTGAAAACGCGGGACATAAAAGACGGTTTGGTTTTTTCAGGGACAGCAGAGCCCTGAACACTTAATACAGCATTCATATTTATTTCCTTTTAAATAGATAATGTTTAAATGGTAATACCTTCGGGACTACTTATGTTTCAGATACTGACCTCCTTATCACTTCGACTTCAGAACTATAAAAATCAGGAAATTCGAACAGATGTGCTTTAAGACGAAGATAAACTTCATGCGACTTGCTTCTGTTACTTTTATTTTTAGCTGCAATCAGTTTTTTGTTTGTATCCTCATCAAAGCGGGCCATAACAACAGGACCAAAACTCACACTCTTATATGTTACAGTTGGATAAAAATCTGGATAGCGTAAAAGGTGATCCTTAACCCTAAGCACAACCTCCCCAGCCTTACTACGTCCGCTTCTCTCTTTGGCATTTACCAATTTCAGATGCGTATCTTCATCAAGTTTAAAACTTACGCATGGACCTAATGCCGGACGAGTAGTCATTCGCCTCACTTGCACCTCCACTCTACTTTTCAATAGGAGTAGTCTCACAAATAAAACACCTTAACACAATAGACAAAAGGTCACTATTTATTTAACAATTTATTAACACGACTTCCAATTAAGTCTGTAACAACCTTACAGAATGAAAAGGCCATTCCACTGGCGAATAAAAAATAAAATACCTCTTCTCTCGTGCGGATTGGTAAAGCAGCAAGAATACGATTCACCCTGTTTTTCGATGTTCCAATTGCTATATTTAAAACCTCTGAGATCTGATTGTGGGAGGCACCAAAAGAATATAGAGCCAGAGTCTCAATCTGAACATCAGTTAAAAAACCGACTGCATTTTTAAATTCGTTGATTTTTTTTATAAAACCTGAACGAACAGGAGACAGTAAAAAACCGCCTCGTTGAAGATGACAGAACTTCCACAGAGTGAACTCTGTTCCATCAAATGACATCCGTTCTATTATAAAGTCCCATCGGTTCCCATTAATGGGCAAATTTTCCTCAACGAGCATTTTTCGATCGCCTGAGTAAACTTCTGCGTCAAGAGCTGACAGACGTAAAGAAGAGGAGATTTCCAGACGGTTAAACCATATGTTAACGTTAATATTGTGCAGAAAAGTTGTAGCGAAAGAATGATTGAAATGGGAAAAGGATCCATCACGGAGCCTTATACAAGCAGGATGGCTAGAAAGGTTGACAGTTAATTGCATTTCACGAAAGAAATCCAATTGACTACAGTTGGTGTTTTCAATACGATCCATCGAACACATAGGAGCCTCCTCAACAGGATTCTATGGGCAGCTGATGTGAAGGGGGCCAACCCTTCACATCAGCGATTCTCAAATTTTGTGAGACCTTAGCCTCTCAAACTATGATAAATGTAACCCACTTCCCTGTCATTAAAAATACGCAGATCATTCCGCTTTTATTTTTTATATTTTAGTTTAATAATCTAGATAACTTAATGTTGTGTAGTTTACTCTTCGTCACCATCTTCTGATTCTGGAAAGAATGTATCGACCACTTCTTTAGTGTCTTCCAGAATGTTATCAATCATAAATCGCCACTCAAATTTTTGGTTACCTGAGATATGTGGACTCAAACAAGAAATTCCCAAAATTTTGTTGGTTGCAAATTGTGTCTTCAAAACTGTTTCAAGCAAAACCTTATTGAAAGCCATCTGATTAAAGCCGCTTTCTTTCCTTTCCATTTGCGCTTCATAAACCCTCAAGCCTAACTCGACAAGCATCGTAGACACACTGGAAAAACTAACATCTTTCTCCCTGGCGCCCTCAGCTTTCCGTTTCTCCACAATGGCATTAATTTTTTCAGCAACTTCATCGCTAACATATGCCTGTATCTTTGCCATATACATCCCTTAATATAAAAAGAAATCTTGATACTATTTACAGCCAACCAATTCAGACGATTCACCAACGATTCAATTCGCGATTCGAATCTAGATTCACCGCCTTGAAACTCGATTCATAAGGCGAATCACACCACGAATTGAATCTAGAGTCAATTCGCCAATAAAGCTAGATTTCATAAGGGTTGATTCGTTACTGATTCACCCACGATTTATAAGTGAATCGTTAGCGATTCATCTGCGATTCATATTTATATTACATAATGAAAGATAGTGTAATTTAGTTGAGCATAACTCTATGGTTTAAATAATAAATCTGCAAAATTTTAATTTTGCGTGGGGTGTGGTCATTTTGTGGTGAGGAGTGCATATATGTTGAGTCTCGGTCTTGGATGGGTTAAGGTTATTCCGGGATTTGGCACGGAGGGGAATTCATGAAGGGAGTAGCGTTTGGTATCATCCTGTCTTTAATACCATTGTCATCAATGGCAGCAGACTGCTTTGATATGGCTGGCAGGGATTACAAAATTGATCCGGATCTCCTGCGTGCTATATCATGGCAAGAATCACGATTTAAAATTGATGCGATTGGGCGTAATCCTGTTACGGGTTATGGATCAGGCTTGATGCAAATTGACTCGCAGCATTTCAACGAACTGTCGCGATATGGAATAAAACCGGATCATCTTCTTAGCGATGCTTGTCTTAACATCTACACCGGAGCCTATTATCTGGCTCAGGCGTTTAAAAAGTGGGGCGTTTCGTGGGATGCAGTCGGGGCATACAATGCAGGCTTCAAAAAGACCCCGCGCCAGGCAGCAAGACGTTACGAGTATGCGAAGAAGATCCATTACTACTACACGGCTATCAAAGCAAGCAAACGAACTTCTTCTAAAGATCAGAAAATCGCCATGAACTAAAAAGCCTTCTGATATAAGAAGGCTTGAATTTCTTAAAAATCTACGGCATCTATACCTGGATAATAATCGGCATCACTATCAAAATGAAAAAGCAGATACCCGCCCTCCCGGTGCATTAGTATGAGATTTTTGCGTAAAAATTTAGACACCCCACCTCTTTTTAGCGCCAGAAGATGGCGTTTGAAATCATACATTCTTATCACACAACCATAAGGTGTATCATGTATCCACTCTAAGTAACTATCGCATGTTAGATAATTGGTTGTTGATGAAAGCACCTGAAGAACTCTGATATCACCTTCTTCCATATGTGAAATACTGATACACACAGCTTTAAATTCAAACATAAGTATTCCCACCGTCAAAACGCCGGACAGCTGCCCGGCGCTTATAATTAGCCTTTAAGAGTGCGGAATTTCTCCGCAATTAACCACAATGCCTTATTGAGTTTGACATCACCATCGATTGCTTTTACTGGCCGGGTTGTTGTTCTTTTCCCTTTTTCAGTTCGGCCAGGCAAACCGCCTTTAATCAGATTTTCCTGGACCCTTTGATATGTAGTCCAGATGTCATCTTTTTTATCTTCATAACGGCGCGGATGAATTATCTGTTCAATGCTGACTGGTGCTTTATTTTCATCATCGTATCGGTAGGTTAATGCAGCTTGTCCAAACAGACGCTGTTCTTCTTTGGTTAATGTAATAGACTTCATGACATCAACGCCTTCAGTAATTTTATCGAAAATGCCCAGAACTTCGTAAGCACCTTCTATGACCCTCCCAACAATATCACCTTTATGAGGTACACGAATCTCGCCAAACGACGTACCGCATACAAGGCCATTTGTGCATACAAAACGGAACATACCCGGTATCATTTGATAGCTGGACGATCCATCATGCGAGTTAAGAAGAATAATTTCGGGTACTTCTGTTCCTTTATTGGCCCCTTCACGGCGAAGTCTTACCATATGCTTAGTATGCCCCCGTTTATCCTCATCCCTTACTCGTGACTGACAGGCAAAAAATGGCTGGAAACCTTCTTCACGTAATTTATCCAGCAGTGTAATGGTTGGAATATAGGTATAGCGATCACTACGTGAATTATGCTTTTCTTCTGAAAACACAGAAGGTACAACCTTGACCAATTCATCGTTAGTCAGTGGGCGTTCCTGACGAATGGAATGAGTAAGTCCAAATCGGGATGCTAAACGCATATTATTCTCCCTCACCTGTTTAATTTTTTAACCATCACCCGTTGAGTTGCCGGGGCCGCGGTTTTGACTTTGTGCGGGGACCTGCTG
>OKHA01000053.1_pt1 | contig 33487 bp, 29 predicted proteins | sample 1613681 | NCBI WGS metagenome assembly OKHA01 (sample SAMN04436870, study PRJEB24849) | human gut metagenome | biome: human gut; feature: NICU; material: stool | host: Homo sapiens | place: USA: Saint Louis, MO | collected 2011-08-28
CCCTAATCTGACGCTTAAGCTCAGCCTGATACTCTTTTTCTTCCTGCGCTTTTTCCAGCAGGGCGACCTTATCCAGAAACTGCTGCTTTACAGCTTCCCAGTCGGCGTTATCTTCAAGTTCCAGAAAGGTGATTTTCTCGCTAATGGCCGCGTAAGCGTCTCTCTCCTTCCTGAGCTGGTCGTATTTGCTTTGCCAGTTATTTACCGTGGTGCCGGAAAGTAGTGTTTTGACTTTGAATTTATACGCAGAATCCACAATACGCTGCAGTGCACGGGAGGCTTTATTTCTGGCATTGTGAAATTCTGTCCACTGAACGGCAAGCTGTTGCTTTTCCTGATACAGCTTGCAAGCCACTTCGCTACTGACGGTTTCGTCAAAGGCTTGCTCCTTTTTTGCCAGGTCAGTGGCTTTTTTTCTAAAGCCGCGATAAATGAAAACCCGGATTATCAGCGCAACAGCTATCAGCAAACCAAAGAACAGACCGATGACTCCGGCCGGATTCGATACGGATTCAATGAATCGCTCATTAAGATTGATTAACGCCTTTACCGCAACATAAATCCCCCAGGCCATCGCTCCTATAATGATCAAAATGAGAATTGCAACATTATCATCTTTATTTCTTCGTGCCATATTTACTTCCTTTTCTATTTTAATCTTGATGATTTACCCGAAATAACAGAAAAAATGATGTTCCGTTCCCTGTTAATACTGATTCCCGGAACAAATTGGTAAATGGGTGAAGCCAGGCTTACTGGCCATATAAAGAGGCGCACACGTGGGCTGTCGGGGTGGTGTTTTAACCAGCTCATCGTTTTCATAAACGCGTTGTGGCTCTTGCTTTTTCGCTGTTGTCGTCTTTTTGGTTTGCGTTTTACGGGTAGGGATGGAAGGTTTAACCCGCTCGCGAGTTACGGAATCACCATATCCAGAGCAAAATCGCTTTGATTGACTTAGGCTTCCGTCATTACAGACAAACCGGCCATCGGATGTACAATGCGCTATCCCACCTTTTGAACCGGAGCAGGGCTTTCTTCCGCGAGCAGCGTCAGCCTGAGTGGTCAACAATATGCCTGAAAGCAAGAGAAGAATTAATTTTTTCATTTCCATATCCGTGTTGTATGTTGTTATTTAGGGTTCTGTTACCTGTCAGGTATTAACTGTTTCGCCAGAGAATACGCAATGATTAACTGGCAGATAAATTATCACTCCTTACGTTTTCAGCTTATTGATGACCGGCGTACGCAGGACATTACGAGTATGGTTATTCCAGTTAACAGGGTCAGGATGTCCATTACGCCGGAGAGTCGTGCAGCGCATACGCGATGTACGGCAGGTCAATATTACTATTGCTGTACGCTATCGCCACCTCGGTTCCATCAATCAGCGGCGTATGCCAGCCGAGTGTTTCACCGGCATACGGCTTCGCCATCCGCAGCCACAGGTAGCCGTAACCGGGTTCCGTCCCCTCCCGGTCGAAGTCCGGCTTCACCCGGTAGCGCCCCTGCCCGTCAAGGTGAGCGTAGATATCATTTTTCTCCCCAGACCGCGCACGTCGTCCATCATCGTGCGCCAGTAAATCCCGACTTCTTGACTGCCAAAATTAAAGCTCGGTCATAAGTGGCAATAAGCCAAGATCCAGAAGCTTAATTTCAATGTCGTTAGCTTTACCTATGTGTTCTTTATTGTTTCCATCGAATATTTCCTCAGTAGACACAATAATGGTGCCTTTTTGATTGTCGCCATCCATTACCGGCACAACTCTGGCTGCTTCTGGAATTAATTCAGTTAAGACTATGTGGGGGATGTATAACATCCAACCTACAGCCAGTCTGTCAGGGAATACGTTTCGCCCGAACAGATTGTATCCATTTGAATCGATGCTTATATGTGAACAATCAAAAAATAAAGCCAAATGTGATAAGAGCGTTATAAATCGGAGCAATGAATTTTCATCATTATTTACAACTAAACTTAACTCCACGGAAACCCTATTTTTTTTGTTCGTAAAACATTTTTCTATAAGAGATGCCACAGCTGTGCTCATCATCATTGGCATCCCAAACGCTATCTACAAACATCGGCATATTTTTTTTATATCGGCGCTCCCATTTCAAACGAGTGTTATCTGTGATACCTCCATTCTGAAAAGCTATCTGATTTAGAGCTTGCTTTCTGGAATAACCCGTTTCATACCAATTCTTTTCCACCTGAAATAACTTATTAAGTTGCGCTATGATAAATGCAAAGTGTTCAATTATTTGTGAAAACTGAATGTCATCATTTTTGGTACGATAATCAAAGTTTACTATAAAACGTGTATCCATAATCAAGGCTCCCATCTGACAACAATATCTTTAAATCTTATGAAGATTTTTGAAAAATAGTAGCAACTCATTGGCTGCATAAAAATCCAAACTACTTTTAAAGGTTGATTAACTGTCGCAACAGCTTGATGACGCCCGGCTTGATTAATTGCACTGTTATCCCCTCGCCACCACTCTTTTTTTGTACCATCAGCCCTGAAAAACTGATCATATCTCGCCTTCGCCTCCCAGAACTGACAAAGCTTATCTTTCCAGCCATCAAACGATACACCACAATACTTAAATTCCTGTATCTGTTTAGTTTCTGGATTATAGTACGTCCCACATATTCTCGTCTGGTAGCTAATCGTTACCGCACTCCAGCGCGAACAGCGTCTCACCATCGGCATCACCTTGCCCTCAGGCGGGCAGTTATCACAGGTCTTTTCATCCGTCTTCGCCTGTGCCCCCGCTTTCGTGTCTACACCTTCGTAACTGACCGTTTCGGAGTAATCTATATCATCTTCCCAGAAATCACCGTGCGTCTCCGCACTGACCGCCATGGGGTCATTCAGCATCGGATCATAAGGTTTTCCCTGATAGTCAAACCCTCCGGTCCCCTGACGCGACCCACTACCTGAGCCAGGATAAGACATATCCTCTTCTTCCCAGCCGCCATGGGTGCTTCCTGCTCCGGGAAATGTTGCTGTTCCGGTTGAGCCACCTGCCACACCGACGCTTCCGGTAGCCGCGCCCCCCATTCCCCCGGTAACTACTGGTGGAAACATAACCATCAGAGTCCCCTCCTTTCCCGGTTTATCATCACATGCATATAATCTTCAACCCGCTGATCAACTGAATAACTATTCGGTGTTCTCAGCCATTTATCCACTTCGGGCTTCAAATAAAAACCGGGCCAAAATGCCTCCAGAAACAAAAAATCTCGCTTCACATTCTTTTCTTTCAGCGGAAGGGTATTGGCATAATCCAGTGCCTTTCTCAGGCGAACATGGAACGTGTCGTCCGGTTCGTTAATCCCCGGAAATTTCCTCTTCAGTCTTTGCGCGGTATCGCGAACAAAATCATCACCTTCCATTTTGTCCACACCGGCACACTGCTCTTCAGACAGCTTCAGCATATGAATTCCCTTTGTTTAAATGACCAGACTTTCCCGTCCACTATTGTCAACCATTCCTGCATTAAACCTGTCAGCTTCTGGTGTTGCAGGTCGTTCAGCATCGTTGCCAGACGAACCTGAACGCGTGGATCCTGGAAACGCAGCAAAGCAGCCCGACCATCCGGCAGCCCAACATTCATATTGTTCTTCAGATGAACCACCTGTTCCGTGAGTGCAGAAGACGACAATATCCAGGAAACAGAGGGCAGCGCAGTTTCCAGATGACACAGCTTTTCACTGATATCCATCGCACAGCTCATCTGAATTATCCAGGGGCCAGCAAAAGCGATGCGGGAATCCGGCCAGGTATCGAACAGAGGCATGGCGGCGGGTTGTGGAGCGGACAGGCCCTCACCGAAATACCGCTCATATTGCAGACCGTCCACCAGGGCATACAATGTCACTTTTGTTGAGTAAATCAGGTGTTGAGCCGCAAGACTAAAGCTGTCACTGCTCATGATTCACCTCTTACAACAAAAGTATCGCCATTCATCGTCGCTTTCATCAGGCAGCTCAGGCAGATACCGCCACCCGTTGTAGCCTTAACCGGTATTGATGCAGCGGCAGCTGCCATCGTCCTTTTCACCTTCCGTATATACGTCGCCGTCGTGCCATACTCGACCCTCCCGGCCTCAAGTCGCAGATAGCTCCCGCCACCAATCAGCGTGATACGCTTCTTCCCGGCAAACGAAATATCACTCGCTGAGCTCAGCGTCAGTTTCTTCTCTGCAAACAGCCGCAGGCTGGCATTCTGCGCCTGCACCTCCACTGGCCCTTCTCCGGATTTCAGACTCAGCTGGCCGGTCCGGGCAAAGAGCCCAAGCTTCTCCCCGGCCAGTGCGGTCATGTTACCCATGACACCGGCACTGATATCGCCCCCGGCATTAATGGCGACATTCTTCGTGGCCGTCATTTGCAGACGCTCCCCGCTGGTGAGAGCCATGCCTTCCGGGGCCGAGAACAGCACGACTTCATTGAGCGGTTTCAGCCTCTGCTCAAACATCTCTATCTGGCTGTCCACATCCACCTTCAGCGCCTGCGCCTGCTCTGCCGCCATTTTCAGCTGCTGCAGTTGCTGGTTAAGCCTGTCGATTTCCTTCAGCGCGGCGTCCCTGTCCAGCGCCTCACCCTGCGCCTTTGCCTGCGCATCCGCACTGACAAACAGTCCCTTCCCGGCCCTCAGGGCTCCCCACTCGTCGGTGCGCAGTTCGGCCCCCTGACCGCGACGTTGCCCCCGGCTGTCCACCAGATGTCCGCTGTTGAGCTGCGTCCTGCCGTATTCCGTGGCGAGCTTGATGTGTTCCTCACCACGCCTGTCTTCCATCCGCAGCTTGTTGTTCGCGGGAGTTCTGAGAATGTTCCGGGTGTGATTGTCCCGGTTTACGGGGTCAGGGTGCTCCGAGTCGTGCAGCGCATACGCGATATACGGCAGGTCAATATCGCCATTGCTGTACGCTATCGCCACCTCGGTTCCATCAATCAGCGGCGTATGCCAGCCGAGTGTTTCACCGGCATACGGCTTCGCCATCCGCAGCCACAGGTAGCCGTAACCCGGCTCCGTCCCCTCCCGGTCGAAGTCCAGCTTCACCCGGTAGCGCCCCTGCCCGTCCAGGTGTGCGTAGGTATCATTTTTTTCGCGACTTTCGATCCGGGCCGGAAGCGTACCCGGGATGACCGGGCGAGGGATCTCTACCGGACGGAAGCAGTAACGTTCGGTATAAGGCTGGCCCCAGACTGACACATGCAGACGGGAATCACGGGCCCCCCGGTAGGTCACCAGGGTGAGGACGACGCCTTCTTTCAGGGCTGCAATGACATCGCCCTGCGGCTCCAGCACCTGTCCGGGTGTGAGATGAGCAGCGTTGCTGAACAGATGAATACGGGCTGATTTATTCAGCTCCCGCTCGTGATGGATGTGCGCATAGAACGCCCCGGATTCCGTTTCCGGCTCCGGGCTGGCGTCATCACCTGCGTCACGATACGGTGCCGCGTAACGGTAATGCTCCCCGCTGGTGACCGCATCGTTACGCACGCTGACCGTCGCATCCATCGGCGTGGAGGCTGTCCGGTAGTTGTAATCCCGCGTGGTGACAGTGCCGGTGGCGATGTTGTGCCAGGTCCGCACATCCCAGACCGACTCTGCCGCGCCGTCAAACAGACCCGATGGTTCGCTGTAGGGCAGACGCACATCAAACCGGTAGTTCAGCTGGCTGTCGGCAAAAATGTACGTATCCAGCTCACGGGTGTCATCCATCTCCGTACGCCAGTAAATCCCCACCTCAGACAGAATGCGCCGGATAAACTGCAAATCCGTTTCCCGCCACTGGGTGATAATTTCACGCGGCGGGTAGGTGCGCTCCAGCCGGAAGTCAAAATCAGGTCCTTGCAGGCCATGTTTGCGCAGCACCTGCTCCACCACCTCCGGCACGGACTGGTTCTGATATACCGCGCACTGCCGGGTGTATCCCAGCAGCGCCAGGCGGGAACTGAGCGTGAGCCGGTAGTGAGACTGGTCCTGAGAGGTGGACAGCCATTCCAGGCGGGTCACCATGCCGTGAACACTTTTGCCGCTCCGCATCCGGAAAGAGGCATATTTCATCAGCACCTGTTCCGGGAGAATGTTCGCCTGCAGGGAGGTAAACTCAATGTCCCACCGGAAGGGCTCGCTCAGGGCTTCCCTGCCACGAAAGCGCAGAATATCCGGCTTCACTGAACTGTCATTGATATCCAGAAAATATCGGGTCTGTCCGTCAAAAAGCGCCAGCCAGCTATCCATCACATCACTCCTTCACCGGCACAAGGCCAAGCCAGCCATCACCCAGTTCAATTGTGCGGGGGTTGTCCGGGTCGAGGTCGTCACGGGTCAGTACCAGACGCCAGCGGTTGTCCTTCTGATCCGGCCGGTTAAACAGCCCCACCACCGCCACGAACTGAGCGTCTTCATCCATGGGCATATTGAGCGTCACGCTGCCATTGGGCATCACCAGCAGCTCTTTTGATGCCAGTACGTCGTCTTTAAGTACCGTATCGGCCTTGCGCAGCAGTGTCTGGTAATCGGCGGCATCAACCGCTTTACGATCCCGGAGTTGATAAACCCGCACCATTGTCGCCAGCGGCGTCTGTGCGCCATCGGCGTTAATGGCCGTGCGCGGGGTAAAATCCAGATGCAGCGTTTTAATTTTTTTGTAGAAGATGGATTTCGTGATGCTGACCGTACCGTCCGTGACGGTCTGCGTCAGGCCGCAGCCTGCGAGTAGACCGCAGGCAATAAGCGTCAGCGCCCTCCGGCGGGTTACTGTTGCCATTCAAAAGTTCCTTTATTGAGAGGGAATACGTGATTAGTCGAAGCGGTAATGCCCGTCTTCAGCAGGAGGTAAAACAGAGCATTGCAACCCTTCATAGCAGCCCAGGCTGACGGTCAGACTCTCCCTGTTATTGCTGAGTTTTCCTGCTTTCAGCCCCAGCAAACCGGTTCGGCCCAGCTGAATACGCCTGCCTTTGCCAACGCGAGGCTCAGGCAATAACCGCACGGGTACCGTGAGGCGCAGTCGGGCGTCACTGCGGTAGCCAAGATAGACGCGCAGCAGGACCAGCAAATCGGTATGGAGGACAGCACCGGGTAACCAGCCTTCCGCTTCGCCCGGATCTTCCGTTTCCAGCGTCACCAGTACCCGACTGCATGCTTCCCTGGCCGTTTTACCCAGCGTGGCCCGCTGCGAAAGACGGATGCGGTTTTTGGCCCCCAGCCCACTGCGGTTATCAATATGGACCTTAACCGGATCGGGTTCGGTGATAATTGCCCGGGTATTCGGTGCCAACAGGCTCACCAGGGCCCGGATACCTTCGGCATTACGGGTGGGTAATCGCATGGTGCCCAGCAGGGCCAGAAAACGGGAAACCGGCGTTGCCACCCGTTCCGCTGTGCCTGGTATACCGAGTCCCACCAGTCCCAGCAGACACTGTGATGTGGCATCACGGCCACCGGCCTCGAAGGTCGCCGGATACGCGTATTTTCGCCAGATCCGGTAATACTGAGTGGTGATCCGGTGGCTGAAAATGTCCAGGAATGAGGTAACCGCCTCGTGTCCTTCGCGGCGCTGCGCAATATCGTCCAGCCAGGACGTCGGCAGAGGCGAGTCCACGCCATACACCCCTAGAAATGTCGTGCGAACCGTTGGGGGTAATGTCGGATGGTCTTCGTCAGTCTCCACTGCTTTCAGGGTACTGACCGGGAAACCCATACCAGGCCAGGGTCTGAATCGTACCGGATCATCGCCCGGATGGCTGGTGGTGCCCAGTTTCGGCGCGTCCGGATTTTCCTGTTCCAGCAACTGGCAGAAACGATAAAAATTGGCCCGCCAGATATCTTTGTTAAGGGCCAGCGTCAGCCCGGTACGTGCTGGCTGTGATTCTCGCGCCATCTCAGTCGTTTCCCTGTCGGTTGCAGTACCAGCGTGAGCTGGTTAAAGAGGTGAATATCGGCATAGAGCGCGAAGAACCGATGCAGCATCTCCCCAAAGAGGTTTACATCACCCTCGCCTGCAAAATTGTCCATATTCAGCGTGACCTCAATGTCCACGCCCCGGAGCATAAAACCCTTCTCAAAACGGCGGATCAGGGTGTGCTTCACAGCGACGATTGCTTCAAGCCGACGGCGGTTCATTTCATCGTCGGTCCAGTCATACAGCGCCAGCGTGCCCCGCAGTACCTCCGGATTGTCCATCATGCTCAGAAAGTTTGAACCAAGGTGGCTCATCACCCGCCAGTGAAAACGATCGTTTGCCGGGGGATATAGTGGCATCGTCGGTGCTGTGACGTTCAGTACTCTGACGGGCACCTTGCCGGTTTTGACCACCCTGTCCAGCAGGGTACTTTCCAGTGCCTTACGCGGAAGCTGACCGTTGGTCCCGGTTATTCGCATCGAGAGAGACTCCGGTTTATCGGACAACTGCTCCAGTTCGAACGAGCGTCCCCCGAGAATTAACCAGGTGTCATACAGGCCAGAGGGACCGCGTTTCACGCGGGTATGGAAATAACGCTCAGGGGCATCGTGGCGCATCATACCGCCCCGGTGGCGGAAGCTGGTGAATGGCACATAGGGGGGTTTGCCATTCTTCACCGCGCCATGGATGTTATCGACGCTATAAATCTCGGTGTGTCCATCCTGAAGACGCAGCGGCCTGAGCAGGTATTCGTTTTCCAGCGGGTTAAGCGTCAGCGGGTCGGCTTCCAGGGTAAAGAGATTGATGACCGGCGCACAGTGCAGCCGGAAGTTTTCTGTCTCAAAAGGCAGATCGGATGACCATGCTTCACTGAGCACAATGTCGATTTCAAACCAGGTGCTGGCCGCAGTGAGCCCGATGGTGTCGAGACCGCGCAGCTCAACAAACATAAACTTCGGACGGAAGCTGAAATACTCCAGCAGCAGCTGGTAACCACTGAAGGCGGTATCGGCTTTCTTCCACAGGCCGTCATTGTCGTCAAAGCCCATGGGTTTGCACCAGCCATCAAACTGATGACGTTCAGTATGCGTCCCGGCATGACGCGCATATATGGCATGTACACGCCGGGTCATTGCCAGATGCAGCGCTGAACTGACAGGACTCTCTGCGTTAAGGAATATGGCGACCTTGTCGATCCCGGCTTTACGCCAGTCCACTTTTTCAGGGCATTCGAAGCGCAGGCGGATAGCAGAGCGGCCATCGGTTTCCGTGTGCAGGCTGGCGTCCGCAAGGTGCAGCGGTTGTAGCGGCACATCGCGGGTCGTCCGGTACTGACAGGCGGTTTTATGCGGCCCGACAGGACGTGACAGAACGGAAAAGCCTTCAGCCAGCATTTCGGCCTGACGCAGACTACGCCAGTCAGGCGAGAACTCGACGATGGCCAGCGACGGGATAGTCCGCATATAGTGCGGCCACAGCAGACTCACCAGCCCTTCGGTCAGTTCCGGCAGATCATCATCCAGCTTTTCACGCAAACGGCCCATCAGGAAGGCAAAGCCTTCGAACAGGCGTTCCACATAAGGATCGCGGGCGCCGGGTTTATCCAGATTAAGCATCGCTGCACGATCCGGATGAGCCCGGGCAAACTCTTTACCGGCTTCACGCAGGTAGCGCATCTCTGCTTCGTAATAGCGCAGGGTTAAATCATCCATGAACGGCATTCCTGGAAATTATTAAAGAGAACATTAGCCACAGAGCACCATGGCACGGGCCGGGTCAATGGCAATAAGTCCGGCAAGTAAGGACTCCATCTCAGGCATCAAACGGGCTTTATCAGATTCGCTGCGACCAGCTTTCATACGTAACAGGTTCAGTCGACGGGCCTGGACTTCAAACAACAGATCGGGTTCCCAGTCTCCCAGCGTCAGCTGTGGCGCACAGGTAGTTAGTTCGCCAAGCAGATGAAGCGCCATATCGTTTCGTCCATATTGCTCTGCCACCCGGGCCATTAGCAGGCGTATCAGCCAGCGATGGCGTGGTGTGTCTATCCCCGGTCGGGACTGGAGCCAGGTAAGCGCCGCTTCGGGACCATCCGTGTCGCCCTTTTCCATGGCTTCCGACTCAAGGAGCAGCACATCATCAGCCTGACCATTAACGACGGTAGCGAGTTCATTGTCGTATATCAGGCCTTCTTCATTCACTTTTTCCGCAATCCAGGCGGTGGTGACTTCGTCAGCAAAGGGGGTACCGTCATTCCATGCCAGCCCTTCAAGGCCCGGGAGGCGTTTAAGCAGCAGCCGCAGATCGAACAGGACGGAGTCTGTCCAGGTATCCCAGGGCTGACCGGCATGGCTGAGCCCCTGCCAGAGATACCACTGAAGATCGAGCCAGAAATGGTTGACCCCTTCGCAATACATCTGGCTGGCCTGCTCAACCAGTTCGGTCCAGTTTTTCTGAATATAGAGCCGCTTAAGTTGAGCGCGATACTCGGGTTTCGGCGGTACCAGGCGGGTGCGGCCGCTACTGTCGAGAGGGGGGATCTGATCGACTGTATCCCACCGCACGGTCTTAATCAGCCGGTGAGAAGCCAGCCAACCCTGAGATTGTTCGCTCAGCCAGCGGGAAAGTAACTTTGCCTTGTCGAGTAAATCGCGGCCAGATTTCACGGCTGACAGTTGCGGTGAATCCGAATGGGCTGGTTCATGCCCCTGCTCCTGAGCACTGCTGTTCTGGGGGACCAGCACTTCCATGCCACCCGAACGTGCCAGGCGGTTTTCAAGAGCGGTACAAAGGCCTGCAAAAGACGGTTTCTCGGCTTCCGGCCAGTCTGCCACTGTGGATGCAAGCAGGCTTATAGCGCCAGCCGTCAGACCGGCATCATTACTGTCCACCTCGGGCCATAACAGCAGTGCATCAATCACTTTTGCACTGTTCAACCACTCCAGCGCAGCTTTCCGGGCGGCGGGGCGCCGGGGATGACAGGCCTGCCCGTAGCGGGTCAGCATCGCGACAAGAAGCAGTAAGCCCTCGGACAACCCTTTTTCACCGTCGCGGCTGAGTCGGGCCTGCACGTACCAGGTCACGACACGAATGTCTTTGGCGCATTCGCAAAGACACTTTTGGGCCAGTTGGCACAACAACGCTGAATCGGTACCTGAAAGCTTATTGATCTCTTCACGCATCAGCTGAAAATTATCATCGTATGCGGGATCGTCCCCGGTTTCAGGCCCGGAGGTGAACGGATGCAGCCAGTTATCCCAGAGCGACAGGGCATCATTTGCCCGGGAGGTGAGGCGCTGCCTTTCTTCCTGGCTGGTGGCGCAGGCGGTTAACAGATCTTCCGGTGAACTCATTCTTTTTCCCGTTTGTTAGTCTCTTTCATAAACCTCATGGTCGCTTCCAGAGAATCGTCGTCCTTACCATTGACGATTTGCGGTGGCTTCCATTTCAGCAGCATACTTTTCTCCTCCCCCTGAGTAGGTTTGCCCTTCCAGTCGCTTTGCCAGTGGGCTTTTCTGACATGGGGGCGCAGGCGCCGATGGGGTGTGGAGGGACTGCCCCCTGATGTACTGGCTTCCGGCGCTCGCGGTACCTGCCTGAGCGCGGAACCGGCCCGGGCGCCGACAAAAATCTGCACAGGCTTGTCAGGGTGGATGAGGCGTTGATGCTTTCCGACACGTCTGGGTTCGGGTCTCACAGGTTTCCCTGCTTGCCCCATTCACTGTTCTCAGAGCAGGGCCAGAACAGCACCGGCAGGACCGCGTTCCAGAATCCATGGATCCCCTCCTCCTGCTGACTGATGGCCGTGGAGACAGAAGCGGCAAGGGTGAACAATGCGCCCATCGTTACTGGATCGCTTCTGCGCCAGCGGCAACATTAAAAATAGCGTTGGGCAGCGTGAACCCCTGCAACTTCAGTAATTCAAGAGGACCACTGCCGAGTTCGCTACGCATCACAAACTTCAGAGGATTGCCATCCGGGGTGATCCATACCAGTTGCGTCCGGCTGGCATCAAGAGGAGTGAGCAGGGCTTTGTCCAGCAGGCGAATGAAGCCCCAGTTACCCTGGTGACTGGCGTAGAGTTGCATACCACTGTTTACACTACGCCAGCTCAACGATACGCCTGGATAGTAGCTATTCCCCGGCCAGGTGAAGCTTTGCCAGCTTTCCATCTGATTGAAGTAGTCCAGGTTCTGCTCATCGAGGGTCAATTGCACTCTGGCAACATCCTTTGAAGGACGCGCCATCAGTTCGAAGTGAATACCTGCATCGCCCTGAGAGAACACGATATCAGACAGCTCTGCCAGCTGATTAATCGCCCGGAGGAAATCCGGACTGACAACCATCCCCTGACTTGCGGAAGGATCAACGACCCAGCGATTTCCCTCCTGGTGGAGGATCCCGCCAAGATTAGTTTTCAGGAAGTTAGTAATTCGACCCGAGTCGCTACGCAGGAACTGAGCCAGTAACGGCAGGGAGGCATCGCTGCCGGTGGCCTTAAACGGATACCGCCCCGCAAAGGCCTTATTCCACTGTTCGACAATGGTCGATTGCCAGCGGCTATTGAGACTACCCGCTGCCGGGGCAAGGACCTGCCGCCAGGCCAGATCCAGCGGTTGCACAAACAACGACTGACCAAATCCGTTCCACTCCTGCCCCAGGCTTGCCGCAACCAGACTGCCGTAATCGCGGGTGTCCGTCAGGTCGATGGCTTTACCCTGGAATACGGTCTGTGCCAGCATCTGCGACATCGCTTGCGGATCCGGGGCGCTGGTGACCTGCTGAAGCTTCAGCCGCACCTGGGTAACGCGGGCCAGCCAGGACTGGAAACTGAGGTTACCGTTGCTACCAGTGCCCTCTTTACCTTCCATAAATCCCGTCAGTGGTCCAAAAACGTCCTCCAATGGACCTTTCGGCCCCTGCGCCTGCTCAATGAACTGTCGGGTATATTTTTTCCGACCAACCAGTTTTTTCGCTGAATCCACTATCGAATCAGCCAGTGCCTCACCCTTCTCTCCTGTTTTTCCCTGCCAGGCCAGCGTATTCATTAAGGCCACAAGCGGAGACTGACGGACATCGCCGATCAGACTGAGCTGGGCAATTGCTTCAGAAAGAGACGTGGCTTCTTGCCACTGAATGCTGTTGACCATGTTCAGCCAGGCATTACCAAAATCGGTAAAATACCGTTCTGTCAGGCGGGCCTTCAACGCCTCCGGGGAGATATCACTTCCTGCCTGGTGCGTTTTATCCGTCAGGACCCAGTCGATTTCATCACGTCGTGTCTTAACGACCTCGTTAATTGCATCCTGTACCTGCTCTTCCCAGGCCTGGCGCGTAAACATTCCTGGGACGATTTCGTCAGTGCTGAATACCGTTGAAGCATCGGTATCACCGGTCATATCAGCAAGTGTTAAATCAGGCCAGTTACTGGCCACGCGCTTAAGCATGTCCTGGTACAGTCCGGCCTCAGCGTTCCGCTGGCCAATCTGCTTGAGCAGGATCTGACGGACCGTACTGATTAATTCAGCGTCAGGCTTAATTTTCCATTCCGGATGTGTCGGGAGGTTCTGCGCATAAAAACCCAGTAATTTAGGGGCAATTTCCTGCCATGTCCCATCCGCCACATTCTGGCGTTTCGGCCAGGTTATTAGTACATTTTTCGCCAACCATCCTTCATCGGCTTTGTCCGGTCTGGTCATCATCAGGTAAGCTTTCAGGACATCGTAGGTCCGTTGCGTTCCCTGCATCCGGGCGTCACTGGCCGGAGGAAGTTGCACAAAGGCATTCAGTTGTTGTTTCAGATGATCTGCTGTGGCATCCCTCATCAGCTGTGCGTTGTTTTTCGCATACAGGGGCCAGAGTGCGGCCAGCGTGTCACTGTCCTGATTAAGACCAAATCGGGTGTACCACGGAGCGCCGGTAGCCTCATGATGTTGTAGACGGGCAATGGCTTGCTGGAGTACGAGCTGGCTGCGCAGGCGTTCAGCCAGTGGTTTTGCAGTATCCGCTGCCTGCCTGGCCGTCTCCTGCGCCTGATAAATCTGGGTACGGTTAACGACGAGGGACAGCAGTGTACCGGCCCCCCACAGGACTATCAGGGAAAGCAGGATTAACCGCAGCATCTTCAGCCAGTTGAAGCCCAGTTTCCTGCCTCTGACGGCATCGCTGTCATCAATGACGGCTTTCCAGGTCGGCGTGTCGAGGCGCGTGTTCGGCACCGTTCCGGCAACAGCCAGTTCAGGACTGAACATGACACCGCGTAAACGCCAGGCCGCAGATCCCTGCATCAGTCCGCTGAGCAAAACGGTCAGACTGGTTTTTAGTTCATGTCTCAGGCGGGAGGATAACTGCAGCAGGCCATCATGCGCCGGATTACTCAGTATCTGCGCCATACCGGCTTTTTGAAGGTGCTGAGACAGCGTAGTCAATGCCTTACCAGCCTCTTTTACGGTGCCTTCCGGCCCGAAGATGACCCCTGTCGCAGCCGTTTCCGCGTCCTGCTGAGCACCCGCTGCCTTATCAGTCAGCCACAGCCAGACAGGCGCCTGCCAGCCTAACAGGTGGTCGGCTTTCTGGCGGCAACGCAAGAAGGCATCCCGTTCGCTATCCGTCGGGAGGGCTGAGGTACTCATCACCTGAATGATGCCATCAACCGGCTGGCCAGATCGCAGACGCTTCAGTTTTGAAAGGAAGATCTCATCCGGAAGTGACTGCGCATCACCGCCATAAATCAGCACATTGCCGTCGCCTTCCTGCCAGAGGTCATGACACAGGCCCGGGGCCGCTTTCTGGACGTCATCCGGATTACCCATCACCAGCAGTAGACGCACCTTACGCTGCCAGCGGCGCCCATAGCGAAACCGCAGGTGCTCGGACACCGCCTCTTCGCTGAAGACAGGTTGTTCGTCGTCGTCTTCACTGGCGATGGTGTTCGTCACCGGAGCGGCAATCTGAGACTTTTTCTGTCCCCAGTGGAAATACAATCCGGATTTACCGGCGATGTCAAAAGCCTTCTCTGTCAGCCAGCCGAGTAAAAACAACGCGGCAACCAGTATGGCGCAAAATGTGAGTATGCGCTGGCCGTCATAGGGACCGAATCCCGTGGCCGAAGCTACGTTTTCCGGAAAGGCATATAACAAAAATGCCACGATGACCGTCATAAAAAAAGCGACAGTGACAACGGAGCCGATGAGTGTTTTGACTTTTACCTTAGTCATTCTTAGGCGTTTCCTTGCGAACTTCTTCTTTGGTGATGACAGCGATCCAGATGTCGTCCTTATCAGCGTCGGGTTGTGCGGCGATAACTTGGGGGCCTCGTTGTTCAACGTCAGCATTAGCAAGCGTGATGGCCAGCCATGGAGCAGCATGGCCGGTATATCCCACCACGGGATCGATACTGGAATTGTCTTCTGAAAGACTAAATTCCACTTCACTCTCTTCGCAGGCATTATTCCAGCCGCTGCCCGACGTCAATGTGGGACCGGAGATCCAGCTTCCTTTGAGTTCATTGGGCAGGGTCTTCGACCAGAGCAGCGCCCGAGTAAGTGTCTTTGTAAGCGTTGTTTCTGTTCCCCTTTCGGGGCGATGAAGGCGAAGCGCATCCGGCCAGGCATGGGCTTTGCGGTTGCTCAATACCACCATTGAGACAGCATCAGCATCTTCTTCCCGGGGAGACGCCGGTAACGACAGCGTGATGGCAACCAGAATGCCAGGGTTGTCCCATCGCTTGTCCAGCCAGGCATCAAACGCCCCCAGTCCTTTTCCGGCCATCAGGCGAAAAATCCTGCCCGTCTTGAGTGAGAGATCGGCTTTAAGCTGCTCTTCAAACAGGGGATACAGATCGTTATCACAATCCAGCACCAGCCAGCATGGCAGCTCGGGCGGAAGCGGCTTAACTATCCCCTCTACACGCGTAGTCAGTTTATTAACCGCTGCTTTCAGGGCCTTCGTTAAATCTGTCTGATATTCTGGTAATGCCGCGTATCTGACCGGTTTATCACATCCTCTTGGGTGAGAGAATTCGATAACAGGAGCTGCGACTTTCATTGCCTTCAGCAGGTCATCGGCTTTGTTTCCGGCCGGACTCTGAATATAAGTACCGAGGATCCAGGCGCAGCGTTGACCGCGCAGAATTTCACTGTCAATAAGCGCTTCTCGCTGGACATTTCGGGACTCGGCCCCCACCTGTTCGGCTTTGTAGGCAAACCGGCGTAAGCCGAAAATAAGCCCCCAGGTGCAAAATGGAAGACCCAGCGCGGTGAACCAGAAGACAAATCCGGTTCGCTCTGACGTCCAACACCATAGCGTGAGCGCTATGCCTGCCAGCATGACAAACGCGAGGAAGAGCAGCCAACGGCCGGTGCCGGGACGCGCTACCTTCGGAGCCTTTTCAGGGATGGCATCCAGCCAGACGGGCATAATCAGGCAACCTTTGCTGCGGCAAATGAACTGATCAATGTGCAACCACAGGCACATTTGTGGCCGTGAAAGGCAACCGGGATACCATGATCAAGGTAATCAGGGTTGCCTTCTACGATAGTTGTAGGACCATGTCCTGGAACCGGGCAGGACACTTTGTCGCCTTTACGGGCAACGCCAATACCGCCGAATTTCATCGTTTCTGAGGCGGTCAGTACTGAACCACCGTGGGTAGTTTTATCGCCTTTGCGGATAATCTGGAGCATTAATAAGGGTCTCTGTTAGTTAATAATTATCATTAGGTTAAAGTAACTAGCCTCCAGACATATTAATCCTGAATCTGTTCCAGTAAGTCATTTAACTCATTCACTCTTGAAATATTCATGTCCATACGGCATACGCTGTACATCGGCGAACCGATTATAAACCCTTGAACATCACACCAATTTTCACGTGATGCAATCCAGTTTTTTTGCGCCGTCTCGAATTTACTTGTAATGTCAGGCATTTCACGCGCTTTAATGATTTTGTATATTTTCTGGTAAACAATGTTCATGTCTTTCTTTGCGGCGTCTGATGCCTGGTCGGCACAACCCATTACAACAGAGTTATTTATATCTTGATTCATTCTGCGGCAATCAGTTTCAATCCTGGAATAGTCGTTTAGTGCAGCATGTGAAATACAAGGGAGTATTAGAAGTAAAGTCAGTGTTTTATTCTTAATCTTCATTTTATTTGAACACTCCAGTGGAGGCACTGGTAATTTAACTTACCTATAAGTGTCTGGTTCTACAATTTAAAAGACCCATTCTGGACTCAATGGCATGTAAATGCTTTTGAATATTTATTCTGTATCATACTCGTCACCATTCCATCGCAAGATATATTTAGGTCCGCAAAAAAAAATATCCTTTAGCCCTTTGTGTGATTTTTTTGATGTTCCAATGGATGTACACATATATGCTGCATCTATTGATTTTCCATCATGCATTGTGATTTCGAATGTTAAAGTAGGAGAGTTGTCGAGATTAGACATACATTCCGATTGATCACAAGTGCCTGGTGGTGTTGAACTCAGAAACGTATACTCGATGATATCTTTTTTACCATCACCATTTAAGTCAGTAGTAACGCGACCTGTTTGCCCATCGACAAAGCCAGAGTTTTTCAGCTTACTTGCCGTTACCAGCATATCAATATCTTTGGTTTGAGAACATTGAGCATATGTTGCCGATGCCATTAAAATTAACATAGCCAAAGAGAGTTTTATGTTCATTTTAATAATTATCAACCGTCTTCATATAGGTTTTAATAAAATCATTTAGTTGCTCTACACCATCATATTCGCATTGGTTTTCTATCAAATCTGTGCGTTGACCTTCCATCGAGTTATATAAGCTGCATCGTTCAGAAATAGAATTCCGTTGACTATTATAAAACGCCATATCAATTGAATACTCCTTACCAGATTTGGTAATAATCTCTTTAACGGAGTCCTCTGTTTTTTTGTGCTGGTTTGTATGCAGTCGATCTTATCCGGATGAGATTGCATCGAGGAATTGCAAACTTGTGGTAATTTTGCAAATGATATTTTTCATAAATTCACCGAGCATTTTTTAAAATCACTGCCTCAACTTTTGGAGGTAATTAATTTTACAACTGGGACAATGCTGACAAAACACAAAACACCGACCAGTGATTATAGGAAATGTAGCTATTTTAGCTTCGCTAGTTTGTTGTCTTTAAATACCCACACCTCAGATTTTTTAGAATCATTGATATCTTGAATATTAACAATGACTTTATCGCCGTCATTATTAATCATAACAGACCCCATGCAATAATCTATCGGCTTATGCACCTGGATTTTATTTTCAGAATCCAAGGAAATAATTCTGATTGCTCCTGCTTCACAAGCATTTCCCATTGGAGAGTCCTGGAATATCCATACTCCAGTCCAAGAATCAGCAAGGAGAGAGTAAGATGTCAAATAGGAAGGAGATTCATACTCACAGTCATGTTTCGAAACAATTTTATCATTAAAAGATATTTCACATTGCTTTCCGTTTTTTATTGAATGAACTGTGGGCAAGTCGAAACTGTCTGCCATACTATACATAGGTAAAAGTGTAACTATCAAACACAGAATTTTTCGCATGTTAACCTCGATATCCTTCTTCCACTCCTAATTTCAATTTCTCTCTTACTTTAAAGCCTGCTTCATATTTGGTTATTGCATTGTCTTTATTCAGTTCTAAGCCTTTATTGTCATTATAGCTTCTCCTTTCATCATACAGAATGTAACTGCTTCATTCGATGGGGTGGAATTTATGAATATCATCCCCTTGGTTTGTGTAAAGTTCTTGAGTCCCTTTTTTAACCAAGATGCTAAAAGGAATGAGCTGCATGTCTTTACATTCTTCAATTTATAGCGAATTTGTAGTATTTATTGTTAGTGTCATCTCTACTGATATTGATACATTTTTCAGGTGCTGTAGCCAGTGCGTTCTTCTTAATGGCATCCGGAATAATATTAAAAGCCGTTTGTTCGTCACTTGACGGACCACTTGTATATCCAGTATTTTTTAAATCTGATAATTTAAGCCATCCATCAACTGAATCGCCATTTCTCTTGAAGTATGACGCAAACAAATAACCATTAAGTGTGGTGTATCCTGAAACAACATCACCATTAACTATAAATAAATCGCTAATCTTGCATCGTTTACTTGGTGCGCTATTGAAGTAAAGTCTGGTTTTCGATGCAATCCTAAATAAACTCTTAGAATGATCTACATATGCTTGCTCATTCTCGGCTGTTTTGGACATAATGGAACAAAAATCGTTAGCAAAGGAATGGTAACAAAAACAATATAATAAGCTGGACAGCATGATTTTAACCATTTCAATCCTCTGCTTTTCATCCGGTTACCGTTTAATATAGAAAATAACTTTGAAGAATAATTATTTAGTTTTTAATGGCCTCTGGAGAAAATTTCTGTATGCGGCTAGAATCCACCCATGAAGAGTATACCACTCCGTTTTTTGCTTGATATTTAACATACGAGGCGCTCCCTGATTTTCTTTCAACTTCCACATATTCCCCTGGTAAGATAAACACACCGGTTTCTGGAGTTGATAATTTATCATCTTTATAAAACTGTAATCTGGAATCACCATTGACTTTGTAAATCACTTTTTTGTTTAGGCAACTGAAGTATACTGACGCGTATCTATTATCAAACTTTAATTGTTCTGGATTATCTGGATCAATAGTAACATCCTCCAAATTGAATTTAACGTAATCATATTTCATCCATAAAAGAAAGCCTTCACCTGGAGTGTCAGTTGACTGCATCTTATTGAATTGAACTTTAGCAGTTATATCATTACTACTGATACTGTCAACATCTGCTTTAATGAGCCCCCTATCCACTTTCAACTCTTTTATCAAATTTGCATTACTGGAGGCCACTATTTTATTTAAGAATTGTGAGCATCTATCAAAATCATCATCAGTAACACTAGAAAATGCTGAGATAGAGTAAGTCAATAAAACAAAAGGAAGTGCTTTAAATATGATCATGATTTTACCTCAGAAAATTCATTAGTGAATCTGGGTTTGATCGCCCCACATTCTTCTCTATATAGTTTTTGTGCTGAGTCTTGGGTTGAGTACCATCGGGCATAGTTTCCGCCGTGCTTATTAATATAGTACACAATATATTCCATCGAACTCTCAACAGAATCGAATACTACAAATTGCTTTGGCTTATCTGTGACTTGGGAATTCCCTCCCTGCCCACTTAACCCTCTTCCTTCTTTTTTACTCCAAATCCCAGTCGGTTGATATTCTGGATGTTGCGAGAAAAAGTCAGAACTCCATCCGTATGCTGGTGGAGCACCATGTACCTCCATACCAGGAGCACCACAATGTTGATATTGACCAGAAGTAAAGTGTTTGGTCTCGATACGAAACATTCTTTCAACTATTACAGACATGTTTTTACCGTATTTATTATATATTTTACATAAAGCTTCTTTCCCATCCTGTACAGTGAAAAGTCCCGATTGTCGCTTTTTCACGCTAATCATTGTCCCTAAAAACATTATTGGATGCATATGCCATAATGAAGGGCCAAGCTTCTCCGTTGTTAAGTCTGGCATCCACGCCATCTTATCAAGGAAATCTTCGCTGTATTTCTTCCATTCCGGAGCGTCTTTCTTAAGCGCATTCAGGAATGGTTGCCAGATAACATCGTCTTTTTTGAAGTACCAGTCGCTGGGATGTTTTACGATTGTTTTCTGAACGACGTCACGATAGTCGGGATTATGAAGTGCTCTCCAGTACTCCATTGGAGAATAACGGTCACTTCCGCTGTCAATTTTATCCAGCAGGCGCTGATAATTATGCTTCACGAGAGCATGACTGGTTCGCGGATCATTGGTCGCGGCCTGGTAAAGCGAATCGATAAGGTTACGGAAGAATCCAGTGGGCTGGTTTTTTCCATCCAGGTAATCAAAGCTGGCTGGTTCTGCGGTTTCAGTTCTGAAGCCCAGCTTTGCCAGATCATACTGCGACAAAAGTTGAGGTTCCGCCTGGCCTTTAGGGACGTAAGCATTTTCTGGTCGCAGCTGCCAGTATTCCTGTCTGGTCGACTTATCGACTTCCGTTTGCACCTGTTTCAGTGGCAGGATCCCGATCCTGGTCGTCACTCTCGTATCCTTCGTGAATGTACCGGTTGCAACATCCTTTTTGTACAGCGCCAGCCCAGGAGAATACTTCAACCAGAGCGGGTTTTTCTCCCCCACCTTTTCCGGGTTGGTCAGGAATTTTTCAAGGTTATCATCCATGCTGGTACATTCAATATGCACCTGATATCTCGCCTCATATCCCCCATCCTTTGGGGCCTGATAGTAGCCCATATGACCAACAGGATCACCGGCAGTGATGGCCCAGGGCGTCGGGCACACAACCTGGTCAAATTTCATAACCTCTTTGGCCGGAGGCATAAGCCTGCGCCACCATGACGGACCAGCGCCGGGGGCGGGTTTAATATTATTATTATCCACTACCACCCAGTAACGTTTACCGGGGATAAGTGAGGTACTGACCTTTTTCTTAGCATCTGTATGACCATCAGCATCAGGTAAACTTTTCAACGTCACAAGACCATACCGGCGCTGGTTATACCCCACCGCGTTAAGACTGGCATCAGAGGAGTCCCATTCAACGCGTGCCCTCACAGGCATATACCCTGCAATCTGAGGCTGAAGTTGTTCAGAAGTCAGTTTTGCCGTGAGCCAGTCCATTTCGGAAAACGCTTTAAGCGTATCCTGTGTAATCCACTGATTTTCCGATTCTGACTCATAAGCAGAATACGGAGCCAGGTGCATATACAGGGTGTAGAAATGCAGCCCGCTGGATTTCGTTTCACCCGGTTGAATGTAGTGTTTCACCAGAACAAAAGAGCCGGAAAAATTCAGCGGACCAGATTCCCATGCAACCGTCTGATAATCCTTGCAGATACGATAAGCAACCACTTCGCCGTCAGCCATGCATCGGATTGCCTGCTCACCTTTAAAGGGAACCGGGAAATCTATCGCTTCAAGTGGAGACTTACCACTAAGCGCACACCACGGCGTCGTGGCTTCGGTGATATGGATCCCGCCATGCCACATCCCGCTACGGCCAATCATATACTGCCCGGTGGATTCCCCCCTGACATGAGAGAGGATCTCTTCCTGATTATTGAACTCACTTCCCCGGTTATTAGAAGGGATCGGCCAGACAATTTTAATTTTTCCTTTTTGGGTAGCCGTGGCGTACTGCTCTGATGTGGTATTATCGCCATAACGATAAAGTGTATAGGGTATGTTTTGATCACGATATATCTGGGCAGGATAGAACCCCCTTTCCTGGACAAAATCAGATACCCAGTGTGTACCATTAAACATCGCCATATGACCATGCACATGGTGTGGTGCTGCCTGGATTACGACAACATCCCCCACTTGCTGACCAGAAATTGTGAATACACCGCCAGTACACACTGTTGTAGCGCCACCCACAACTTTAAAGTTATTTTCAAGCAGCCATGGGCCATAATTTTTAGCTGATTCAATTCCTGAATTTTTTGCAGATGCCCCTCCAGCGATTAATGCTTTTTTAACATAGCGGGCACATTTTGACTCGCCATATTTAAGCTTTTTATCTATGCCATTTTTAAAATTTTCAGCGTTAATTTTCGCTCTGGCCAGGGCTTGAGTATTTAAAACACTAACTGCTACATTCTTGTCCAGCATTTATTCTCCCCCCTCTGCTTGTCGAGGACAATAAATACTACTATGAGATATGGGCTTAACAGAATCCATTAACCATTTCCCTTTTTCTTTAACCAGGTTAACGGCATACAGGGATACACCCTTACCATATCCTAATGTTAGCTTCACTTGTGCGACCTGGTCATTCTCTGAAACAGTTTCCACATTAATGCTGTCTTTCCATTCTTCACAAATATCCTGAGCATCGACAAAATAATCAGCACCCGATTCATCATTATCCCGCAGACTTCTGAGATGCTCAGTTGTATATTCAAAAATAGCTTTTTGAGTTAGTTTATCAGCTGATTCCATATCAGGCATTTCAGACGCAACAAGGTAATCGTGATAAAAATTTGCAACAATTTCCCGAGGCATTGAACTATCGTCTGCTGAAGCTGAGGCTATATTGGCCACGCAGAATAAGCAGCAAGCAAAAACAATCTTCTTCAACATGAACGTCTCTCCGTAGATATGTTGGTATTTGTATAAGTAATCGAGGTGAGAAATTTAGAAAATGACCACGTTCTTATTGTTCCGTTACGCTGGTGATTTTCCACTTCCCATCAATTCTTTCTAGCACAACATTAAGTTTAACTTTAGGCTCGGAACCTACTCCTAAAATAATGTTGATTGAAGAGTCATTCTCTGTCTGATATACATCAACGGTAGTTATGCTTGCTTTCCATGAAGGATAAACATCTTGTGATTTTGTAAAATAATCAACATCAGTATCAACCCAAGCACCATGACAGTTACAAATATAACGCCCTTTAAACTGCTTGCATTCGCGCTTTTGTGAACATTTTCTTCGAGTTCTTCTGCCGACACTGAATCATCAGAATCATAATTACACATCATTGAGTCGTTAATGCTTTTCATTAACTCATCAGAAACATATTGGCTGACAAATCGACTGTTGTCCGATGATTCTTCTTTCAAATATGACTTATAAAAATTGTACACGATGCTTTCTGGGCTTGTTTGCTCAGATGCCTGTGTAAAATTTGATAAACAAAGCAAAAATGCAAATAAAAACACATTACGCATATGAGGAATTAATGGATCCATCATCAGCCCTTAGTCATTGAAAGATTTGCTGCTGATTTTGCTTTCCTGAGTGATATCCGTCAGGCTGAAATTGGGTGTTTCGTTGGGGAGATTTGCGCCCGATCCTGGTACCAGATAGTCAGACGTCTTCATAATGAACTCAACTGATGAGCCATGTTCAATGCCGTTCTTACTCAGCCTCAGGTAAGACCCGCCACCATTAAGCGTCAGTGTTTCCGGGGTGCTGATAATAATTTCATCTTCACTGCTGGTCACCGTCAGCTGTTTTTCAGAAAACAGGGCCATCGTGTTGTGTTGAGCCTGAATCTCGATGTCTCCCTGATTGGCGACCAGCTTCGCCCCGCCTTTATGCACAAACATACCCAGGGCTTTTTCAACCGTTACAGAAACATTTTTCATCGCACCGATATCAAGATGCTGACCGGCATTGATCATGGTGTTGCGGGTACTGCTGAGCTGAAGGTGTTCGCCTGAGGTCAGTGCCACTCCCTGCGGCGCGCTACCCAGCAGCACCGCCGACTGGAGGTCCCTGATTTTGTCGGCCACAAAATTTATCTGGGTATTGATGTCGCAGATCAGGGCCCCGGCCGCTTCGGCGGCGCTGTTCAGGGCCTGCATCTGGCTGTTGGCCTGGTTAATCTGGTTGATGGCAGGGGCCATTTCAAGCACAGGCCCCTGCGCTTTTGCCTGTTCATCCGCCGTCAGGTAGAGGCCTTTGGCTGCGCGGACCGCGCCAAACTCATCCGTTCGCAGCTCAAAACCAGCGCCGCGCTGCTCACGCTGTGCGTTAACCAGATGGCCCATATTGAGCTGGCTTTTGCCGTATTCGGTGGCGAGCTTGATATGCTCTTCCTGGCGCTTATCCTCCATCCGCAGCTTATTGTTCGCCGGCGTGCGCCACACGTTCCGCGTATGATTCTCGCTGGTAACATGGTCCGGATGCTCTGAATCATGCAGGGCATAAGCGATGTAGGGACGATCCGGGTCTCCACCGTCAAATACGACGGCCACTTCCGTTCCGTCGAGAAGCGGTGAGTGGAAGCCGTAAGTATCACCGGCATACGGTTTCGCCAGCCGCAGCCACAGATACGCATAGCCCTGTTCGGTACTGTTGCGGTCAAAGTCCAGTTTCACACGATAGCGGCCCTCCGGGTCGAGCCAGGAGTACGTATCACCTTTCTGTGTGCTTTCCACCCGGGCAGGCAGCGAGCCGGATATCACCGGGCGACTGAGCAGCGCCGGACGGTAACAGACGGTTTCGCTGTAGGGGATCCCCTCAAATGTCAGCGTAAAGCTACTTTTGCGTGAACCGCTGGTGCGTACCGTGGTGATGACGATACCTTCCCTGACGGCATCGGGTAACGTGCCGTCCGTTTCCAGTACCTGACCGGGAGCCAGATGAGGGCTGGAGGAATGCCCGGTGACATGATATTGCGTGTTCAGAATGCGCTCGTGACGCAGACGGGCGAAATACGCCCCGGACTCTGTACTTTCCGTATCACCCGCTGTCAGGAAAGGCTCCGCGTAGTGGTAAATTTCACCGGCGGTGATCCCTTCCTGACTGCTGATACTTTCCGTGCTGTCCTGCGGCGTCAGCGCTTCCCGGTAGTTGTAGTCCCGGGTGGCCACCCTTCCGCTCACCACGTTATATGCAGTCTGAATATCCCAGATACTCTCCTGTCCGCTGTCACTCATCCCGGCCTGGTTGCGTAATGGCAGCGTGACACCGAACTCATACTGCTGCTGACTGTCCTGAAAAATCACCACGTCCTGTTCAAGTAGGCTGTCCATTTCATAGCGCCAGTAAATACCCACCTCCGCCAGCAGGCGCTGGATAAACTCAAGGTCAGTCTCCCGCCACTGGGTGATGAGCTCCCGGGACGGATATTCGCGGGAAAGCCGGAACTCGAAATCAGGCCCTTCCAGACCGTGTTTACGCAGTACCTTTTCCACAACTTCAGTGACTGACTGATTGAGATAGATTTCGCTCCCTTTCGTATAGTCCAGAAGGGCGATGCGGGGAACGATCGTCATAGCATAACGGGTATCGTCATTTGACGTGGATATCCGGCGAAACGACTCCACCACGCCATAAACCGTCCGGACCGGCAGCGCCGGGGTGCCGTCAAACACCGGGGTCATGAAAGTAAATGATGCGGGTTTCAGCAGTAACGTGTCACAGGCAATATCCGCAGAGGAGCAGGTGACCGCCACGTCATACCGCCAGGGCTGACTGAGGGATTCCACCGCGCTGTAACGCAACACATCCAGAAATTCCGTGCAGCCATGAACGTTAATACGATACCGTGACTGGCCGATCAGCTTTTCTGTCAGACTGAGTCCTTTATTCATCAGTGATCCACTCATTGCCGCGTTCCTTCTTCCTGTTCGTCAAATATCAGCACGATGCCTTCTTCCTCATCCCTGGTAGGGCAAGATTACGAGATCCCGTAGCCCGCAAGGACTGAAGTAAAGTATTCTTTGTCCATCGCTGTACTTTTCATCTTTCTCTTCAAATCCGCCTTAAATCCTTTGAGCTGGATGTGTCTTTAGCTTAACGAGTCGCACCAAAGCTTTCCGGAATTATTTATAATGGGATTGTAGATACGTCTTGATTTCTGCTGCATTTTTATATTTGAAATGTAACTCTTCACCATTAAACTCTCCATTAAGGCCATTAAGATTCTGGTCTTTTTTTATAGAAGGATTTATAGAAAGGCTATTAAGGGAATAGTTATAACCATAAACTTGATACGCAGTTCCATTTATCTTTTCCGCAAAGTGCCGTTGCTCCCATGAAATTAATACAATTACATTTTTTTATTATTTATTTTAGTAAAAAAAACTGTTTCCACATGAGGTTCACTACCATCGACCTCATAAGACTCCACTTTGATACTATTACCATTAGTTTCGAAATAAAGAGCTAATGGATAATTAGCATCATCCTCCTTATTAATATAAACACTATCATTAGCATCTAACTTAAATGGCCCTTGTACTATGTCGGTTTTAGCTAGTGCATAAAAAGAAGAAATCAACAAAGATAACCCAAAACTAAAGCCACGCATAAATCACTCCTTATCGACTCTTAATAATGGGGCCACTGCATTAAACCTCTGTAAGCGATCAGGGTAACCATTCTGCCCACCATTAACTATTTGCGTGACTTCTTGCACACTCAATGCTCTGGCAGTTTTGTTTAGTCCTTTACTTACCCAAAAGGAAAACGCTGACTCTACACCATATTCAGTATCACTTATCACTAGATCAGGTTGTTCGACAAAGTCTCTCTTATCATCCGGATTCATTTCATTATGTTTATTGGTAAAAAATCTGTAGCCATCTTTACCAGTCAATTGAATCATCCCTCGCCCCCTGTATTTATAACCATCCCCAGAAGATTCTCCATCGTTACCCATTCGACTGGCATAAACATAATTAGCCAAATTTTTTGGGCTATGCGCATACAAAGATTCCTGAGTCCAGAGTTTGTCTCTTAAACGTCCCAAGTTGCAATCATCAGTATTTTTATTATATTGGGCTGGACCTTTAATGCACCCAAAAATCCTTCGCATCCCTTTAGCACTATAATTTAGATTTTCCTCTGTTATACTAAAACCACTTTCATGCCCAATTTGAGACAGGAAGTGTGTAATTTCTTTTTTATCTTCCATCTTATAGGCTCTTGCATATTTATTGAGATAAGGTAGAACCCTTTCACATTGAATTTTATTTTCATTTAGATTTGCAGCAAGAACCATTTCCAGTGTAATAAGTTTTGAAGATAATAATTCATTCAAAAAAACCACCGGATGAAAATGCCACACCGCCTCATCCTTATCAAACGGCGGTACCTTACTCATCCACTCCAGATCCGCCTGCCACTTCTCACAGTACTTCACTTCCAGCGAGTCCAGATCCTTATAAAACCCTTCCCAGCGGCCTGTCGAACGGCCATCACACCACTCGCTGTGATGTTTTACCACCAGCCGGTTGACCACATTCTTCACCAGCGGATCGCGCACTGCCAGCGCCTGCCTGATTTCCTCTGCCGTCACTTTCCCGTCACGGTTGATGTCCATCTCCGCCATCAGGTCACGATAAAACGGCGGCACCAGACCGTACTGATACCCCGCGCCCTGTTCAGCAGTTCGGCTTATCGCCCCAAACGCCTGGGGGATCCAGGGCTGTTCATCACATCATCACCGCTATCTTCCTCCAGCGCCCGGAACCCAAGTAACCCATTGATAAAGAATCTATGAGAGTCTCCTGCATTGATTCAGCTTGTTGTTCGACCCTGAACTTTCATGTGGTAGATAAAAATCATACACCATACTTAACGCGCAAAAATTTCTTTATTTTCTCCGCATTATCCAATGGGAAGTTTTGAATGTTTCCGTTACTTTTGATTTGATAACCCGATAATTGAGGATCTTTTTCCCCATCCAAATTCTTTATATACCCTCGCCCTTCGTCATGTTTATATGATTTAACCTCATAATAATACGGATATTCGACACCATTGCCTTCATAATTTACATGCCATCGAAGAAGAACAACAACATTTCTATACCCATTTATTTGCATAAAGAAAATGGTCATTAATTCCACCGGGGCATCAGAGTAATAGAAGGTATCGACTTTAGAGTTATATAACTTACCATTATTAATACGGCTTAGATAAAAATATATATCCCTTTTATCAGGCGCAGATTGAAAACAAATAAATCCATTAGTAAAAGAGTTATCTTCAAATGGTCCCTGAACAAGGGCGTTAGGGTTATCACCGCACGCATAAATCATGCTTGAAAAGAAGAGTAACACAAGAACCAACATTCTTGTAATGCTATTTTTCATTTTATCCTCAATCGAAAATTTCATTTTCTATTAACTTTGCTTCGCCATCTCTACGTAGCCCAAGCCCTCGCTGATGGGGCCATAAACGCTTCATACTTCTCAAACGCTCAGGAATTTTTTTTATATTACCCTGCTCAAAATCATCACGAATCTCTCTCATTTCACGACGTCTATCTATTAGATCTCCTGGCTTAGGAAGTGCTAATGATGGCCCACGATTATATACTAATGATAGTATGGCTCCGGCACTGTCTGGAGGAAGAATTATTGCCTGGGGATAAATATCAACAACGATCTGACAATATCGCTCTTTTAATACCATGGCCATGTCTAATGCTTTATCTTTTTCGATTGTAATGTCAAACAACTCATGGACAATTGCTCGAGCCTCGTTACCTTTCTTACCAATTGCAGAAAGTAATCTTTCAACCTGTGAATTAGAGTAATACTCAGATAGCAATGCCCTTGCCGATGAAGTAGTTTGCTGCCCCAAATCATATCCATATCCGACAGTGACGCCACTTGATTGGTCTCCTTCTGGGACATATGGTTTAGGCATATATGCCTCCCAGGATAATATGAATTCTGCTGATTTCTTTGAAATTCTATAAACACCTAAAGTTGTTTGGAATTCAATCACATCTGTAAATTTATCAATAATAGCATCTAAAAACACCACCGGATGATAATGCCATACCGCCTCATCCTTTTCGAACGGCGGCACCTTACTCATCCATTCCAGGTCTGCCTGCCATTTCTCACAGTATTTCACTTCAATCGAATCCAGATCCTTATAAAACCCTTCCCAGCGCCCCGTCGAGCGGCCACCACACCACTCGCTGTGATGTTTAACTACCAGCCGGTTGACCACATTCTTCACCAGCGGATCCCGCACTGCCAGCGCCTGCCTGATTTCCTCTGCCGTCACTTTCCCGTCACGGTTGCTGTCCATCTCCGCCATCAGGTCACGATAAAACTGCGGCACCAGACCGTACTGATACCCCGCGCCTTGTTCCGCGGTCCGGCTTATCGTCCCGAACGCCTGGGGGATCCAGCTCTCATACGGGCTGTTCATCACATCGCCCCCGCTGCTTTCCTCCAGCGCCTGAAACCCAAGTTTCTCTAAATCGTACTGGTTAACTTCCTCAACATCATTTTGTGGTAACCAGCCACTGCCGCTGACCTTATACCACCATTTTTGTGACTCATCCGCGACGGGCGTTGCCGATTCCCGGGAGAGCTGGCACTGAGCGCCCAGCTTCGCCGATGTCGGGGTAAATACCGGCTGTCCAGCGGCATCCTGTCGGGTAAACAGGGATTTTCCCTTGGGTGCCAGCACTGACTTTTTTTCACCCTTTACACACGCCGGATTGGCTAAAAATCCGGGCATTCTGCTGTCCGTACTCAACACTTCCAGATGGACAAACCACTCCCTGTCCACAAGCTGATTCCCCTCACCCGGCGACTCCATACAGCCCATAAACCCGACAGGCGTTCCGGCGCTGACCTTCCATTCCTCTGTTCCTTCCGTCAGTTCCACGGAGTCAAAAGCACCTTTTTGTTTTGCCTTCTGCATCCATTCCGGCATCAGCCCCTGAATTTCACCATCCGGCTCCACCAGTACCGGATCCAGCGTGACCCAGTACTGTTCTTTGCCCGGAACGCTATCTTTCAGCAAACGGACCAGACCAAAGGTTGTCAGGGTCGCGTTTCCGTTCTTCGTGACATAAAAACGCCCCGTCCGGGAAGAGACAAAACGGTCGCCTGCGCTCAGACTCTTTTTCGTTTTTGCCGGAGCAGGATATGTCCCGGCCTCACCGTTGTCTGGCTCCCCCTCCGGTAACCCGTATTGTCCGTTTTTATACTGGCGTAACAGTATGCCACTGTGACCATCCCTGACTTTATAGCAGGGAGATTTCGGGTAATCAGCGACCGGAGCCAGATGCATATACAGGCTGTAAAACTCCAGCCAGCTCTTTTCCTTTTGCGGGTCAGGCTTGCACTGTGATTTCACCAGCACAAAGCTGCTGCTGTAGCGCAGCTGTTGTCCACAGTACGGAGCGGTCAGATATTCATTGTTTAACCGGTACGCCACAATAATACCGTCTGCCATAAACTGGAGCGGCACAGGTTCCCCGGTATTGATCGCATCAGGGTTCAGGGCTGAAAAGGGATTAGAAATATCACTGATATGGATCCCGCCATGCCACAGGCCGTTCGCACCCAGCAACCATGTCCCGTGCGCTTCCCCGTCGATAAGCCGCATAACATCATCCAGTGAGTGAAATTCTTTGCCGCTGGTGTCCCTGAGCGGGTAACTGATTTTCATAGCCGCTCCTTATCGTGAAAACCGTCCGCGCCGCGGTGGTGATACCAGTTCCAGTGTGGTTTTCCTGAACGTCTCCGCGACACCTTTCAATGATGCCCCGGTACCGGGGATCAGATAGTTCGCCACTTTCATCACCATCATTCCCTCAGAACCATGCTCAATCCCGTTTTTACTCAGCTTCAGATACGATCCGCCGCCATTCAGCGTCAGTGTCTCCGGCGTGCTGATGGAAATCCCGTCCTCGCAGCTGGTTATCGTCACCTGCTGCTTTGCCAGAAGCGCCATCGTGTTGTGCTGCGCCTGAATATCAATATCCCCCTGATTGGCGACCAGCTTCGCCCCCTCTTTATGCACAAACAGACCAAGGGCTTTTTCCACCGTTACCGACAGATTTTTCATCGCACCGATATCAAGATGCTGGCCTGCATTGATCATGGTGTTACGGGTGCTGCTGAGCTGAAGGTGTTCGCCTGAGGTCAGTGCCACCCCCTGCGGCGCACTCCCCAGCAGGACCGCAGACTGGAGGTCTTTGATTTTGTCGGTCACAAAATTTATCTGGGTATTGATGTCGCAGATCAGGGCCCCGGCCGCTTCGGCGGCGCTGTTCAGGGCCTGCATCTGGCTGTTCGCCTGGTTAATCTGATTAATGGCAGGGGCCATTTCCAGTACCGGCCCCTGGGCTTTGGCCTGGGCATCCGCCGTCAGGAACAGCCCTTTTGCCGCACGTACTGCGCCATACTCATCCGTTCGCAGTTCAAAACCGGCCCCGCGTTTTTCACGCTGGCCATTGACCAGGTGCCCCATGTTCAGCTGCGTTTTGCCATATTCCGTTGCGAGCTTGATATGCTCTTCCTGGCGCTTATCCTCCATCCGTAGCTTATTGTTCGCCGGAGTGCGCCACACGTTCCGCGTATGGTTGTCACTGGTGACGTGGTCCGGGTGTTCTGAATCATGCAGGGCATAAGCGATGTAGGGACGATCCGGGTCTCCGCCGTCAAAAACGACGGCCACTTCCGTTCCGTCGATAAGCGGTGAGTGGAATCCGTACGTATCACCGGCATAGGGTTTCGCCAGCCGCAGCCACAGATACGCATAACCCTGTTCGGCACTGTTGCGGTCAAAGTCCAGTTTTACCCGGTAGCGCCCGTCCGGATCGAGCCAGGAACAGGTGTCGCCTTTCTGTGTGCTTTCCACCCGTGCCGGAAGCGAGCCGGATATCACCGGGCGACTGAGCAGTGCCGGGCGCCAGCAGACAGTTTCGCTGTAGGGGATTCCCTCAAACGTCAGAGAAAAACTACTTTTACGTGAACCGCTGGAACGCACCGTGGTGATGACGATACCTTCCCTGACGGCATCGGGTAACGTGCCGTCCGTTTCCAGTACCTGACCGGGAGCCAGATGAGGGCTGGAGGAATGCCCGGTGACGTGATACTGGGCGTTCAGAATGCGTTCGTGACGCAGACGGGCGAAGTATGCCCCGGACTCTGCGCTTTCAGCGTCACCTGCTGTCAGGAAGGGTTCCGCGTAATGGTAGGTTTCCCCGGTGGTGATCCCCTCCTTGCTGAAAATGCTTTCGGCACTGTCCTGAGGTTGTAGCGCTTCACGGTAGTTGTAGTCCCGGGTGGCCACACCCCCGCTTACCACATTGTATGCCGTCTGAATATCCCAGATACTCTCCTGTCCGCTGTCACTCATCCCGGCCTGGTTGCGCAGTGGCAGCGTGACGCCAAATTCATACTGCTGCTGGCTGTCCTGAAAAATCACCACGTCCTGTTCAAGTCGGCTGTCCATTTCATAGCGCCAGTAAATGCCGACCTCTGCCAGCAGGCGCTGGATAAACTCAAGGTCAGTTTCCCGCCACTGGGTGATGAGCTCCCGGGAGGGGTATTCGCGGGAGAGCCGGAACTCAAAATCAGGCCCCTCCAGACCGTGTTTACGCAGCACCTGTTCAACCACTTCAGTGACTGACTGATTGAGATAGATTTCACTCCCTTTCGTATAGTCCAGAAGGGCGATGCGGGGAACGATCGTCATAGCATAACGGGTATCGTCATTTGACGTGGATATCCGGCGAAACGACTCCACCACGCCATAAACCGTCCGGACCGGCAGCGCCGGGGTGCCGTCAAACACCGGGGTCATGAAAGTAAATGATGCGGGTTTCAGCAGTAACGTGTCACAGGCAATATCCGCAGAGGAGCAGGTGACCGCCACGTCATACCGCCAGGGCTGGCTGAGGGATTCCACCGCGCTGTAACGCAGAACATCCAGGAAATCGCTGCATTCATGCACAGCAACCCGGTAGCGGGACAGGCTCAGGGCTTCATCCATCGCCTTCTGCGCCAGGCTGCTTAAGCTATCAATCATAGTTCTTCTCCCTTTCAGGATACCACTAATCGTCAATTATGTTGCGGGCACCGGTATCCGGCAGCAAAGACGCCATCGTCAGCATATCGATGCGACGTTCGCCAATGTGAGTAGAAATGCCGTAGTGGCGTTGTAGACGCGTGCTCATCTGTGCCAGATTCATGCCAACAATGGTGCACATGGCATGCATTGTCA
>OKHA01000075.1_pt1 | contig 28219 bp, 15 predicted proteins | sample 1613681 | NCBI WGS metagenome assembly OKHA01 (sample SAMN04436870, study PRJEB24849) | human gut metagenome | biome: human gut; feature: NICU; material: stool | host: Homo sapiens | place: USA: Saint Louis, MO | collected 2011-08-28
CTGCCGCTAATTGACCTCGCTCTGCATATTGTCGGCGGCAGCGAGGCGGTGCTTGTATTTTTAGGGGATGGTCTTGACAACGTTTTTAAAACTATTATAATGTGTAATGTATCACAAACTTTTGATGTTTGTGAAAATCATGAAAGAAAAGGTGACTATCAATGAAAGTGAATAAATTTGTTAAAGGTTTTGCGGCAATTGCATTATCAAGTTTAGTCTTAGCAGCATGTGGTGCAGACAAGAAAGACAACACAACGAACTCTTCTAGCGCAGCATCTTCAGAAACGAAAAAATCAACTGAATCATCAGCACCAGCGAAAAAAGTTGCCGGTGGCGATTTAAAAGATGGTACGTATAAATTAGAAGAAAAAAATGAAAAAAATGGTTACCGTGCAGTCTTTGAAATGACTGTAAAAGACGGCAAAATCACTGAATCTAAATATGACAACATCAATGCTGACGGCAAATCTAAAACAGAAGACACTAAGTATGAAGAAAGCATGAAAGCAAAATCTGGTGTTGGACCAAAAGAATACATCAAACAATTAAACGATTCTTTTGTTAAAGCACAAAGCGCAAGCGGTGTGGAAGTAGTAACTGGTGCGACTCATTCATCTGAATCATTCCAAAACTACGCACAACAATTAATCCAAGCAGCACAAGCTGGTAACACAGACACAATCGAAATCGACAATGGCGCAACATTGAAAGATGGTACGTACTCATTGAAAGAAAAAAATGACTCAAACGGCTACCACACAACATTCTCAATGACTGTGAAAGATGGTAAAGTGACTGAATCTAACTACGATAACGTGAACGCTGACGGCAAATCTAAAAAAGATGACACTGAATACGAAAGCAAAATGAAAGACGTTGCTGGCGTTGGACCAAAAGAATATATCGAAACATTAAACAAAGAATTTGTTAAAGCAATGGGCGAAGAAGACGGCTCACCTGCAGGTGTTGAAGTGGTAACTGGTGCAACACACAGCACACATTCATTCATCAACTACGCACAACAATTAGTGAACGCTGCTGAAAAAGGCGACACAACTGAAATCGTTGTTGACAACATCGTAACAAAATAAGTAATAATAAATGAATCGTGAAGTAGTTCCTGAAATGCTTTTCAGCAATTACTTGACACCATTGAGGGGTTGGGAAAAAGTCGGTTGGCTGACTTTCCCGCCCCTTTTTCTTCGCTAGTTCTGTCCATCATTTCACAAATTTTTTCACAGAAATTTGTGAATTTCCAAGAGAAAGACTTTTCATTTTTTCCAAAAAAGGCTACTATGCAAGAGAACTTATTTTTTAATTAAAGAAGGAAAGAAGAGGGAATCCTATGAAAAAGAAACTTCTGCTCATGGTGAGTGTTCTAGCAGTGCTGTTTGTGGCAGCTGCTTGTTCCTCAAAACCAGAAGCGAAAATTAATACAGAACCATACTCTGATCGTCAAACAATGCTTGGTACCTACGTTCAAATTCGCATCTACGATGATGGCAAAGAAGACGTCTTACCGAAAGCCTTTGCCCGTGTCAAAGAACTAGGCGATAAAATCACCGTCAACCAACCAGGTTCAGAAATTGATGAAATCAACCAAGAAGCAGGCGTAAAACCAGTCAAAGTCTCAGATGACCTGTATCCTTTGTTGAAAAAAGCCTATGAATACAGCAAAGACTCCCGCGGCGGCTTTGACATGGCAATTGGCCCAATCACCTCTATGTGGCACATTGGCTTCGATGATGCCCGCAAACCAAGCCAAGCCGAAATTGATCAAGCCTTGAAACTCGTTGATTACACGAAAGTCAAATTCAACGACAAAGAGCAAACCGTTTACCTTGAAGAAAAAGGCATGCAATTGGATTTAGGCGCAATTGCCAAAGGCTTCATCACCGACGAAGTCGTGAAAGTCCTCAAAGACAACGGCGTCACCACCGCTATCGTCGATTTAGGCGGGAATGTTTACGTCTTAGGACATAGCCCACGTGGCAAAGACATGGATTGGACAGTTGGGATTCAAGATCCGAATAAAGCCCGCAACACTGTTTTAGGTCAAGTCAAAGAAAGCAACAAAACCTTAGTCACATCAGGAATTTATGAACGCTACTTAAAAGTCGATGGCAAAACGTACCACCATCTCTTTGATCGTGAAACTGGCTATCCGTTTGATAACGACATCGCGGGTGTCACCATTATCACCGACAAATCCATCGATGGTGATGGTCTCTCAACAGCCGTCTTCTCAATGGGCGTCAAAAAAGGACTAGAATATGTCGAAAGTCTGAAAGGAACCGATGCCATTTTCGTCACAAAAGACGACAAAGTCTACATCAGCAAAGATATCGAAGGCAACTTTGAAATCGGCAAAGACTCTGGCTATACGATGGGGAATCGGGCCGATTTGAAATAAGGAGCGACTAAAAATGTCTTTAAATGTGTTTTTAAAAGTAGTGGAAATTCAGACGAAGCTTGCCAGTCTCTTTCCCTTCATTATCGGGGTCTTGTTTTCAATGACCTATTTCGGGGAAGTTCAGTGGGGCAACACGCTGGTTTTCTTCATTGGCATGGTGGTCTTTGATATGGCCACCACCGCCATTAATAATTACATGGACTTCAAAAAAGCCAAATCTGACGTCTATAAATATGAAGAAAATATTATCGGACAATCAGGCGTTTCACCACAACTAGTCCGCAACATGATTTTCGCCATGATTGCCTTCACTGCCGTTGTGGGTGCTTACTTAACGGTTCAAACAGGCTGGCTCTTCCTCGTATTAGGCGGGATTTGCTGCTTCATCGGGATTTTCTACACGTATGGACCGATTCCGTTATCCCGCATGCCCTTGGGGGAAATTTTCAGTGGCTTCACGATGGGCTTAGGCATCTTCGTCTTAACCGTTTACTTGAACGTCGTCACCAATCCGCCGTTTTACTTAACGGTCGATTTTGCTAGCGGCGCCTTTCGCTTAGACGGCAATCTCTGGGCGGTGCTTGCGATTGTCGTGGCGTCCTTGCCCTTGGTCTGTTCGATTGCTAACATCATGCTCGCCAACAATTTACGGGACTTAGACACGGATATTGAGAACCACCGTTATACATTAGTCTATTATATCGGGCGCCCAGCAGGGATTGTGCTGTTTCAAGTGTTAGCGTTAGCTGGTTATCTGGTGATTTTATTCGGCTTCATTAGTGGTATTTATCAATGGCCAGTGTTAATTACATTTGCCACTTTGCCTGTCATTTGGAAAAATATTCAAACGTTTAAACAAGAATTGCCGCAGCCGAAAAGTTTCCGTCATTCCATTAAAAACTTAATGGTTTTCAATGGCACCTATGCCTTAGGGCTATTAATTAGTGCGTTGCTTGGCTAGATTCTTAAAAAAGTAGAGAAAATACGAAAAAAATACTGTTTTTTTTCAAGCGACTTCTTCAAAAGTGTTACACAAAGCTCAAAAAGTTAGTATCAATTACTAACTTTTTGAGCTTTTCTCGTTAAATTGCTAGAAACCTTAAACTTTTGTCGGGGATTTTTGATAAAAATTGACTAAAATCGCCTTTTTTTAGTAACGATTATTAAATAACGGGCGTTGTAAACCGTAGTATAACAAGAACTTTCAAAATTTTCGCAAGAGGTGCGAAAAAAACGTCAATTCCTAAGGGGGGGTTCTTTGTTATTATAGAGGTATGAAAAAAGGTTGTTACACATTCCTTGTATAAAAGATCAACGAATACAAGTGAATCTAAAGGAGGTTTTTAAATGAAAAAAAAGCGTTATTTAATGATTGCGTGTCTACTATTTTCCCCTAGTTTTTTTATAAATGTTGAAGCATCTGAGGGTGGTTCTAGTTCGGTGGGGATTGAATTTTACCAAAATCCGGCAACACCCGCTCCTAAAGATGCCCCACCGAAAACAGATGAGCCAGCTACTGATTCCAAGGAACCAGCTGGTCCTCCGCAAGGAGATCAACGAAGTGGTGGTTCGACACAGACCACCACAACTGGCTCGCAGCTCCCTCGTACAGGGAGCAAGAGTCAGGCAAATCTTAGCATTCTTGGTCTTGTCCTGATTGGTCTTGTCGGAATGGTCCAGAGAAAGAAGGGACGACATGAAGCAAACTAAGTGGCAACGATTAGCAACCATTGGCTTGTGTAGTTCTTTAGTGATTAACGCCTTTTCTGGCGTGACCGCAGTTGCGGAAACAATCACGATTGAAAGTAGTCCGACAGTAGCAAGTAGCGCTAAGGAAGCAACATCAGCAAGTAGCGCAACGCCAGAAAGTACGGAAAGCAGTCAAGAAACGACTGAAACGAGTCGGGAAGAAGTGACACAGGAAACAGTGGAACAAGAAGATACAACGGAAATAGCTCAAGAAGAAAATCTGCTGGAACCATCTGGTATTCAAGCGAAAATTATGCCTAGAGCATTTGTCTGGGCAGCTACAGGAACCACGAATAGAACCACGGTTCGTCTTAACGATGTAGTTGATTATCGAATGAAACTGGAAAATATTACAACAGATGATACAAATTCAGATATTGTTGGTCCGATTCGAATTGAATCAAAATTGGCAGCTGGAATGACTAGACCAACGTCAGTTATTATCAAAGTTGGCCCCGAGGAACAAAATGTAGTTATAGGAGAAGGCTCTCATAATGCCAATAGTGGTGGCGAATATTTTGTTTGGACAGAGTCGACTAGGACGGTCACTGCATTTATCAATCGTCTACACGGGCGAACTTCTGGAAATACTGGGTATATCAAAACATTGTATTTTCAGACAAGAATTACTTCGGGTACACACAACGAAAAAAAATATATCGATTCCACGATTCGATTTAATGGATTTGGCGCAGTGAATAGACGAAATGAAATGACGTATGTGGATAGATTTTCTGGTAACTTAGGTTTGAAAGGGAATTTAAAATTTTACGATGAGGATGGAGTGGCTAGTAAGGAACAAATGAGTCTTTCCATAAACCCAGTATTATTTAAATCAACCAATTCGAGAGTAGAAGGGACGCTGTTAAGATATCCTTTAACTATGACAAATGCTGGTAGTGGGCTTTATAGGTTTGATACAGGACTAAAAAATATAGGTACTAGTAACGGGGGTTCGTGGTTTTTCTTTAGTAACGATATTGTGATTAATTTTGCTACAGCTACCACCAATAGAATTGATAAAATTGTGTTAGCACCACCTAAAGCAACACTTCCAGACAGCCGAACAGGTGTGATGACTTCCAGAGCGTACACATCAACAACTTATACGAGAAGTAACTATGATATTTCAACATATAACTTTACTAAAGCGACTGGTAAGACATGGCGTATAACGAATCGTAGTTCTAATAGCGGAGTAAGCACCAATATTATGTTTAGTGACAATCTTGTAGGAACAACAGGACAGTTCAATAAAGGGAATTCTGGTGCTACTATTAATTATTATATTTATTACAAAAAGCTTTATGAGAATTTTGTTAATAGTAACGGACAAAAAATTACACCACCATCAGGATTCACACAAGGAAAGCGAACGGTTATTAATAGTGAAGCGTACACTTTTAAACAAAGTGGCACCTTGCCAGATACCTATCAAGCAGACGGCAAAACCTATAAGTTCAAAGGCTGGTACAAAGGCAAAACCAAGCCAAACACCTTGACCACCACCAAAGCACCTAGCTATCCAGTGACTTATGATGATAATGATGATTTGAATGTGGTGTATGAGGAGATTGAAGCTTTTGATTTCCCAGCGCTGACCTATCAATTTGGTTTTGTCAATGAAGCGGGACAGTTGATAAACCCAGCGAACATTCCAATTACGTATGATTATGCCAAAGGTTCATGGACGCCAGTTACTGCTAATCTTAGATGGACTATGGTTCCAGGAAGTGCTTCAACTGTAGGGAATTTAAAAAATGTAACCATGCCAGCAGCTTCAATTGCTACACCACCAGGACCAACCTGGGTGGGAAATACGGAGGTGTATGCAAATTTTTCAATAAAGATACCTAGATATTATTCATCCATGAGTTTGTACGATAGAACTGGGAAGATTAATCCAACATATCCGTTACCTTCAATTGCACATATAGGGACCAAACCACATACGTTTCCTCAAGCATCTGTGATTACTTGGTTAGGTTTGACAAGTAAAGGAAACAATATGTATGGGCTGAAAGAAACGAATTACACTGGCGATCCAGCAGCACTAAAATTTCCTATTTTTATGATGCGTCTGAATGAATTTAATAATGCTGGTTCTTTCATAAATTATACTACAGTGAATCGACCAATTTACTATCACTTAACCAACCGCCGTGTCACCGAAAACTTCGTGGACGCCAACGGCACTAAAATCACGCCACCAACAGGCTTTACGCAAGGAAAACAAACAGTAATTAACAGTGACCCATACACCTTTAAACAAAGTGGTACCTTGCCAGAGACTTACAAAGCAAGCAACGGCAAAACCTACAAATTCAAAGGCTGGTACAAAGGCAAAACCAAGCCAAACACCTTGACTACCACCAAAGCACCTAGTTATCCAGTGACTTATAACGATGATGATGATTTGAATGTGGTGTATGAAGAGATTGAAGCTTTTGATTTCCCAGAAACTACATACCAATTCGGTTTTGTCAATGAAGCGGGACAGTTGGTGAATCCTGAGGATATTAATCTTACGTATGATTATAAGAGTATTGTGTTTAGAGGAACTGGAGGGGCAGGCTCTACGGTATCATTTGCCACAATTGCTAATAATCAGAGTGGCGCAAAAGTTGGTAATTTACGGCAAGTGACGTTACCTGCAAAGAATATTGCACAACCTACCGTAGTAGGTTGGAATGGTGAGGCATTCGCGAATTTCTCAATTAAGCTGCCTAAATACTATAAATCGTTGAATCTTTATGATAAAACTGGGAAAATCGATCCTAAGTATCCTTTACCAGTAAAGACAACTGTTTCTTCGGTATCCAATAATGCGGTGCAATCTGAAGCAAGTGTAATTGCTGATTTAACCTTGACACAACGAGCAGATGGGAGTTTTACACCAAGAGAAACATATTCAGTTATAGATCCTAGTGTTAGATACCCAGGTTTCTTACGTAGAGTTGTTTCTTATTCTAGTTCTGGAAGTACCACTGCCACACATCAAACAATCAGTGGACCTGTCTATTATCATTTAACCAACCGCAAAGTCACCGAATCCTTCAAAGATACAGCAGGCGCAACCATTCCTGCTCCAACAGGATTCGCCCAAGGCAAGCAGACCAGTATTACCAGCAATAACTATACGTTCAAACAAGCTGGCACCTTGCCAGAGACTTACAAAGCAAGCAACGGAAAAACCTATAAGTTCAAAGGTTGGTACAAAGGCAAAACCAAGCCAAACACCTTGACCACCACCAAAGCACCAAGCTATGCGGTGACTTATGATGATAATGATGATTTGAATGTGGTGTATGAAGAAGAGACAGTCACAATGTTGTATCCAACAATGAATGTAAACTTTGTAGATGAAAAGGGTGTTGGCTTCACGCCAGCGTTAACCTTTAGTGGTAAGTACTATGCGCAAAGTACAAGTGCGTCCTTAAGGACCGATTTATATGACGTGACCTCAAAAAATAATGGTAATGGGCAATATACGATAAGTGTTAACAATGGTAGTATGCCATTGTCCCAAGAATTATTGAAAAAATATAATAATGGACAACCAATCGGTATTACCAGCAGATTACAGTTTAATGTTGATAAATTGACCATTGACCAACAACTAAAATATGTTGATAGCATTCAAGTAGATACCGCTCAAAGTAGGAATTTAAAATCTTATAGACATGAGCATATGACGGATAATTCGCTTATTTTCGATCCGAATGTACCACAATCAGAGGCTGACCTTCGTTCAGAATATGTTGATTTGTTCAGATTTAATTCGGATGGCACCTATTTTTCTAATGCAAGTAATCGATTTTTTAACATGCATTTAGGATATAGTACTACCGGGGTTAACTATCTTCTCGTAATGATACTTTTTAACGCCAATCCTGTAAATCCAACCAAACTCGTCTACACAGTCACCCGTAAACAAGTCACCGAAAACTTCGTGGACACCAACGGCACTAAAATCACGCCACCAACAGGCTTCACGCAGGGGAACCAGATTCCCATGACGAGCAACACTTTCAAGTATACGAGCGCAAGAGCCTTACCAGCTAGTTATACAACAGGTGGTAAAACTTATATTTTCCAAGGCTGGTACAAAGGTAAAACCAAGCCCAATACTTTAACAACAAGCACTACGCCAACATATAACACAACTTTTGATGGCAATGACGACATGACAGCAGTCTACAAAGAAGCAAACATCAGCGCTAACTTAACGATGCGTGGTGCAGTCGATGTCATTGACAATGGCGCAGCCATGGAATATTGGGAAGTGCTGTTAAAAAATACTGGAGAAGCACCTTTAACTTCAGTTAAGATTAAACCAACCACTGACTGGGCGGCTGGAATTAGTACGCCCACGGAACTGTTTATTTTAGGTACTGGTCAAAATACGAAAGTTCGACCAATCACGAAAGAGCAGTGGGAAGCAGGTTTTGAGATTCCTTTAGATAGTAGTATTCCTGTTGGCGGCCAACTAACGATTAATCTCCTAGGAACAAAAGTTACTGGACAACCAAACCAAGTGCTAAAAGCCGCTGTGGAAGTCACAGGGAATTTCAACAAACTGACTGCCTCAGATACGGTCCGGATTAAAGATTTAGATCAAGAAACAAAGGAACCGACTGGAGAAGGCTTCATCAGTGTTCCAACCTTCAATTTTGGTCAGGTTGGGGTAGCGGGAAGCACGCAACAGCACAGCTTGAAAAAAGCCGCTGATTACTATGGCAACGGCACACGCAATCCCTATCTGCGGATCAAGAAAACCCAACCGAATTGGAGCTTAACGGCGCAACTGTCGCAACCAAAATCAGCCACTGATAGTCTACCGACAGCGACCCGCTTATTATTAGGCGCGGCTCCTGTTTCAAGTTTCTCCAATTACAACCAACCAACAGAAACCAAGACACCGCTTGGTAAGACTGGCATCGTGAATTTAACCGCCGACAATACCGCAACAGCGGTGGTCGCGAACCAACAGTTCACAGGTAGTGACGTTTATCAGTTGGACTTCACGTTTGCTAACATCAAACTAGAAGTGCCCGCCAATCAAGGCATGGTTGTCCAACAATACCAAGCCGCCGTTACGTGGAATTTGGTGACTGGTCCCTAACAACCTTCGGGATTATGTGGCGGACTCCTTTTATAAATAGTAAAAATATCATGAGAAAAGCTCAAAATGTTAGTGTTTGATACTAATATTTTGAGCTTTTGTTTATAAAAATTAAAGAATTTGGCTGAGAATCAGTAGCAAAATGGCAGATTCTCTTGATTATCAAGCACTTTTTCGATGAAAAAGTGCCCTTCCGCCTTGGTATAATAGGAATCATTGGAAAAGTCACTTAGCTGTAGCAAAATTTAAAATTTCAAGGCCGCCTTTTTTTGATAGAATAATGGAGAAAATTAAAAGGTTTACATATAACAATTAACAATAAAACCAATACATAAAAAGGAGAATAGCATGAATCAAAAATGGCAAAAGTTACTTACAACCGCCTTGTGTTGTTCCTTATTGATAAGTTCACTCAATGGCATCTCAGTACTCGCCGAAACAATGGTTGTTGAAAATGAAACAACCACTGAAACGGGAGAAACAACGGCAAGTGAGGATACCGCTACAAGCGACTCATCGTTAAACGCTAGTCAAGAAAATGAAACAGCCAACACAGTTGCTTCATCAGAAACAACCACAGAACCAGAGACATCAGAATTACCTCAAAAGATGATAGAAGAGCCGCAACTACCATCGGCAGAGGACCAGACTGAAGCAACAGCCGATACAACGACAGCGGCTGTTGAAGCGACTCAGGAGGAGCCGACAAAGCGAGAAAATCGTGCAGTTAAAACGGCTGATATTCCTGAGAAAACCTATAAAATGGCCTTTATTGATGAAAATGGGTTGTTTATTGATCCTGCTAAAGTGACGTTCACAGCCGATGTCACGAAAGTAGAAAGAAAATCAGGTACTCAGACAAAGGTGGGAACCATTACAACTAGTAATCTAGGGAATTTCAAGATGTTGACGGTGCCGAAAGTTACACTTCCTGATGATGACGCCACAGAGGACTACGGTTTTTCGGGACTAACCAATCACAAAATTACGTTGCCAGGGCAATATTCTACCCCAAAGACAACGCCTAATAATTTTTATCAAGGACCAGACACGACAACCTTTCCTTTGGCTGTTTCCCGTCAAGTAACTATAGCTACTGGCAAGGATTTTAGTACATACACAACAGGGGAACGTTTTAATATGTTTACTACGGCAATGCCTAAGCAATTTAGTTTGCGAACATATTCTTGGGTCCCTGATCCTCAAAAAGTCCAATTTTCTGCTGCTTACAGTATGGCCACGACTGCAGGTGAAAATAATTATTTAATAACCGATGATACGGTTTATTATTATGTACCCAATAGACGAGTCAGTATTTATTATAATGACATGACATCGACAGTTTTGCCAACCTATCCGACAGGCTATAACGCAGCCCTTTCGAAAACGGTGGTTGAGTCAGACAATTTTCACTATAAAGCCCCAAAAGCATTTCCAAAAACCTATTCTTCTGGGAATCGCCACTTCCAGTTTAAAGGGTGGTATAAAGGATCCGCTCGACCAGATCCTAAAGCCGTTAAGTTGGAAACCACATTGACACCAGAATTTGATGTTACTTACGATGGTAAAGACAATGTGTATGTTTTTTATGAGGAATTAGAAGAAAAGACAACGACAATCCCGGAAATCACTTATAGTTTTGGGTTTGTAGATGAAAAAGGCGCATTAATAGCGCCAGCGAATTTCGGGATGCAGACTAATTTAACATCGATCATGAACGGAATAGCGAAACAAGTAGGAACAGCAACAGGTGTTAATAGTGGGAATCTGAAAAAATTAACTATTCCTAGTCAACAATTAACCTACACGAAAACGATAAATCCTGCCTTTTATGGTAGTACTAATTTTCGCTTAACAATCCCTAAACAATACAAGCCACCAACAGTAACATCTGGGCCTCATTATACAGGCTCCAGTACGGCTTATCCTGTTGCAACAAAAAGAATGCGTTTTGTGGACAGTACGATAGCTGACATACGGGTGGAGACAGATGGCAAATATTATAGTTTATATCCTACAACGACAGCCAATCAGTATCGACTGTACTACACTTATTGGACAGAGGATACGACCAAAACGAGATTTGATTCTATTTTGACTAGTACAAATACAGAAGTAAGTGTGCCAAATTACTATACAACCGATGATACGATGTATTATTTCTTAGAAAATCGGCGCATCACTGAAAATTTTGTAGATGAGAATGGTACGAAGATTACAGCACCGACAGGATTTACCCAGGGAAAGCAAACAGTCATTGACAGCGACACCTACCATTTTAAATTGGCGCAAGAATTACCTTATAGTTACTACGCGAATGACAAAGCCTATCGTTTTAAAGGCTGGTATAAAGGGAAAACGCAACCTCAAAATTTACAAACCACACGAGTGCCGGAATATGATGCCTCCTATGATGATAATGATGATTTAACAATTATATATGAAGAAATTAAATATGGCGGCAATACCGTGCAGTTTGGGTTTGTTGGAGAAAGTGGGCAATTACTCAATCCTGCTGACTTTAAAGTCACCACAGAGATAGTTCAGATTATCGATGGCGTTAGCACGGTTTTAGATAATATTTCGGCAACGGATCAAACAGGAAACTTAAAAGCCATGACAATTCCACAAAAACAGTACACGTTGACGAATAGCTCGAACTTTTATGGTACAAGGAACTCGTTTATTGAGATTCCTAAATACTATAAGAACCTTTCGTTTCAAAAACCTTCTGGGTATCAAGGACAAGAGTATCCATTAGCAGGACGAGTAGAAAGGACTTTTGCTGGTAATCCTTATACAGAAGGCGCAAATCCTGTATATTTCACAGTAACGAAGAGTCAGAACCAACGTTATAAACTCCGTGAAATATACTGGGATGATAATCCTGAAAACTTTTTCTCAAGTTTATATAAAACAACACTTATAAGAAATGATAATTCGTTAGCTGGCGTGGAAATGTTTCCTGAAAGCACGTTATATTACTATCTTGTTAATCGCCGTGTAACTGAAAATTTTGTAGATGCATCTGGAACGAAAATTACGCCGCCAACTGGGTTCACACAAGGGAAACAAACAATCATTGATAAGGATAATTTTACATTTACTCAGGCAGGTACGTTGCCTTTTATGTACAAAGTCAATAATCGGCCTTATGTCTTAAAAGGCTGGTATAAAGGCAAAGAAAAACCAGACAAACTAAATGAAATCACCAGAACAAATCGAAATATTAGTTATCCAGTGACTTATGATGACCAAGATGATATCACTATAGTATATGATGAATTTAAGACGGAAGACAAAACGATTAATTTTGGTTTTATCAATGAGACGGGTGACTATGTAGCACCAAGTAATTTCAATATCCGCACAGATATGTCTCAGGTAGTGGGTGGTTTACAAAGCAAGTTGCAAACTATTACCGCGTTACCAACTGGTGATTTTCTACAGTTAAAGCTTCCAGCTGTCAATATTGTGGGAAGTTTTACGTCGGATGAAGAGCTTTATGGAACACGTAATAGCATCGTGACAATTCCTAAGTATTATAAAACGCCGACTATAACCCCGTCGAGTAAATATAATGGTCCGAATTATTCTGGGGTTACGGGAATAATTGCGTATCATAATACGAAAAATAGTGCAGAATTTACTGAAAATCGTTTACAAGTGACACCAATTGCGGGGTCTCAAACGGATTACCGGTTTCCTGAAGTAGGGTGGCAAGGGGAAACCACTCGAACAACCTTCTCTTCTCTTTATAAAATGGATTATAATAGTACAGTGAGCGGGGTGACTGCTCACACAGAAATATACGCAACAGGGACAGTAAATTACTATTTAGAAAATCGGCGCATCACTGAAAATTTTGTAGATGAGAATGGTACGAAGATTACAGCACCGACAGGATTTACGCAAGGAAATCAGCTGGTAATGAACAGTGAAACGTATAAATATACCGCTGCAAAAGCGTTGCCGAAAACCTACCAAGTCGGAGAAAAAACCTATGTATTCAAAGGCTGGTACAAGGGGAAAGAAACAACAACACCTTTAAAAACAACAACAACACCAAGCTTTACTCCAACATTTGATGAGAATGACGACATGACCGCTGTGTATCAAGAAGCGGTCCCTACAGCAGAATTAACGGTAAAAGGTTCCGCTGACATAGTCGAAAATGGCACGACAATGGATCACTGGGAAGTGCTATTAAAAAATACGGGAGAAGCCCCGTTGACGACCATTAAAATCAAACCAACGGCGACATGGGCCGCTGGCATCAGCCCGCCCAATACTATTTTTGTGTTAGGTACAGGGCAGAATGCTAAGGCCTACCCAGTTACGAAAGAACAGTGGGCAGCAGGTTTTTCTCTGCCATTAAATACGCCCTTACCAGCAGGCGGACAGTTACAAATGAACTTATTAGGAACCGCCGTTACAGGAAATCATGGTCAAGTTTTAACCGCTGAAGTTGAAGTAACGGGCAACTTTGGCAGCTTAATCGCCAAAGATACGGTCCGTATTAAAGACCTAGACCAAGAAATAACTAATCCTGACGGTGACGGCTTCATTAGTACGCCAACATTTGATTTTGGCAAATTAGCGATTTCAGGAAGTAAGCAACAATATGGTTTGAAAAAAGCCGCTGATTACTACGACAACGGCACACGCAATCCCTATTTACGCCTGAATACTAGCCAAGACAACTGGAGCTTAACGGCGCAACTGTCGCAACCAAAATCAGCCACAGACAGCCTGCCGACAACGACCCGCTTGTTGCTAGGAACGGCTGCTGCTGCCAGCTTTACCGATTACAACCAACCAACAGAAACCAAGACACCGCTTGGCAAGACTGGCACCGTGAATTTAACCACCGACAATACCGCAACAGCGGTGGTCGCGAACCAACAGTTTACAGGTAGTGACGTCTATCAGTTGGACTTCACGTTTGCTAACATCAAACTAGAAGTGCCAGCCAATCAAGGCATGTCTGGCCAACAATACCAAGCCGCCGTCACTTGGAATTTAGTGACTGGCCCATAAAAATAAAAATGCCCGAGCCTCTTATTTTTCTAAGGCTCGTGCATTTTTATTGATGGTCTTTTGAGGGTCGTTGTGCTATAATAGTAATGAAAAGAGAGGTATGCGCCAACATACCTCTCTAGTGTAGAGCCGTTTCAGACGGTAGCGATTTTTAGTGATTTATAAAAAATAACCGTGCTCGCTAAAGTTGACGGTTATTTTTTATTGTCTTCTTTAACAGCCTCTAGGATTCCGAAGATTAACGTTGCGATAAAAGAACCGAAACTAATCATCAGAGCTAAAGCTTCTGCGATAGACAAAAGGCCTCTCCTTTCATAGATTTTAGTACTTACATTCATAAGCACCACCACCTTTCAGATTGGATAGCCGCCGCCATAACTTCTCTACAATTTTATTATACCATGTAGGGCTAAAAAATAATTAGTTCCCAATATGTTTTTTTAGGTAATTGTGCTATAATAGCAATGAAAAGAGAGATATGCTGTAACATACCTCTCTGATGTAGAGCCGTTTAAGACGGTGACCTTTTTGATTATTTAAAAATAACCGTACTGGTCAAAGTAGACGGTTATTTTTTATTGTCATTTTTAAGCAATTTCACAATCAGTGCAATCAAAGCAATGGTAAACATACCAAACCCTAGGATCGTCTGAATTGTTTCATATGCTGACAAAAGGCCTCTCCTTTCCGTAAATTTTGGAAGTACGCTCATACGCACCACCTCACCGAAAGAGGAAAGTCTCTGCTCCTACGCTTCTCACTTTGTTGCGATGCTCGTCGCAAAGCGCATGTTCCTTTGCGCTTGCCTCCGCCTTAACTACTCTACACTTATCGTATATCATGAATGCCTAATAAATATTCAGGTTACAATATATTTTTAGATAAAATGATTTAGAGAAAAACCCGCCCACATCAGAAAAATGATGTGGGCGGGTTTTATAATTATTTATTTTTTGTTTCAAATAACGGACTAACTGGTTTGTTTTCGTGGATACGTTTAATCGCATCTCCGATTAATTCACCAACGCTGACTTCGTCAATTTTAGCAATTTTACGATCATCAGATAGGTAAATAGAGTCTGTTACAACTAAGCGTTCAATTGCTGAATCTTCAATACGTTGTAAGGCTGGTCCTGATAAAACGGGATGTGTACAAGAAGCGTAAACGTCTTTTGCTCCGGCTTCTTTCAATGCGTTTGCAGCAAGAGAAATTGTCCCCGCTGTGTCAATCATGTCATCAATTAAGACACATGTTTTGCCTTCCACATGACCAATGATATTCATTACTTCTGCTACGTTCGCTTTTGGACGACGTTTGTCAATGATCGCAATTGGTGCTTTTAAGAATTCTGCCAATTTACGCGCACGCGTTACACCACCATGGTCAGGGGAAACAACAACGACGTCATCGCCTTGAATGCCGTGTTCGATGAAGTAATCGGCAATTAATGGTGCACCCATCAAATGATCCACTGGAATATCAAAGAATCCTTGAATTTGGACCGCATGTAAGTCCAATGTCAACATTCTTGTTGCACCAGCTTTTTCAATCATGTTTGCAACAAGTTTAGCAGTGATTGGTTCCCGGGCACGTGCTTTACGGTCTTGACGTGCATACCCATAATAAGGCATAACCACGTTAATTGTTTTAGCACTCGCACGTTTTAACGCATCAATCATGATTAATAGTTCCATTAAGTTATCGTTAACAGGGCTACTTGTTGATTGAATGACGTAAACATGTGCACCACGAATACTTTCTTCAATATTCACTTGAATTTCGCCATCACTAAATTGTGTTACAGAGCACTTTCCTAGCTCCACACCCACAGCATCCGCAATTTTTTCTGCTAAGGGACGATTAGAGTTCAAAGAAAAGATTTTCAATCTTGGATCAAAATAATGTTTCGACATTAGAACCTCCACTTTCTATTTCAGCCAATTCGTTAAAACTGAACAATACTTTCCTTCTAAAATAATAGTAGTCCTAGCCAAATAAATCAAGAGATTTTCTGTATTTCATACAAGATATTCATCAAAAGTCGCTTTCTTCTAACTATTTTATCGTATTTGTCTAAAAAATGAGGATTATTTGAATAAAGAAAGGTACTCGCCATAGCCTTCTTTTTCTAAATCTGCCACTGGCACAAATCTCAAAGCTGCCGCATTAATGCAATAACGTAAGCCGCCTTCTTGGAGTGGGCCATCAGTGAAAACATGCCCTAAATGTGAATCCGCTTCTTGACTACGAACTTCTACTCGGTGCATGCCGTGACTAAAATCAGCTTTTTCTTTGACGCCACGTTTTTCAATTGGTTTGGTAAAGGATGGCCAGCCGCAACCAGCATCGTATTTGTCCAGGGAGCTAAACAACGGTTCGCCACTAACAATGTCTACATAGATTCCGTCTTGGTAAAAGTCATCATATTCTCCTGAAAAAGGGCGTTCTGTTGCGTTTTCTTGTGTGACGGCATATTGAAGATCCGTCAAGGTTTGTTTTAATTCTTCTTCTGTTGGTTTTGTCATTCTGTCCACTCCTTTTCTTCTGTTCAATTTATTGGGTTCAATGATACCACGTTTGCCAAACAGGCACCTAATAGTTTGCATAGTAAAAGACAGTCCTTTCTCTTTTTGACGAATGAAAAGGACTGTCTTTTATTAGTTGAATTCTTTTAGTAGTCGGGCTACTTTGGCAATTGGTAAACCCATAATGGCGTAATAATCGCCAGCGATTGCTTCAATTAGTAATGCTCCTTGTCCTTGGATACCATAAGCGCCTGCTTTGTCGGCATATTCTGCGGTATCTAAGTAAGCATGGATTTCCGTGTCTGTCAGTGGATAAAACGTTACGGTTGAATGAACTGTCGCGGAGCGCTCTTTTTCCCCTTGTTTCAACGTCACACTTGTATACACGTCATGTGTTTTGCCACTTAGGAGGCGCAACATGCGATAACCGTCTTCCCGAGAAGTGGGTTTGCCGAGGATTTCTCCCGCCAATGCCACAATTGTATCGCAGCCAATGACTAGTGCTTCGGGGGATTGCTCTGCTATAGCCGCTGCTTTTTGGGCAGCCATTTGCGCCACATATTCTGCTGGTAAGCCGTCTTTACCAACAGTTTCATCGATATCGGCTGGTGCAATCGTAAAAGTTGGGACCACACGCTTTAATAACTCCTGACGGCGAGGAGATTGGGATGCTAAAATAATTTGCATAAAATGATGACGCCTCGTTTCTTTTTAATGGGGGTCTTGAATGCGTTTAAACATTCGTTCCATATCTGAATTCGTAAAATGAATCAGCACCGGACGTCCATGCGGACAATTAAACGGATTTTCGCACAAGGCTAAATCTTTTAATAGCACGCGTGCTTGTTGCTCGTTGAGGTAATGATTGGCTTTGATGGATCGCTTACAGCTCATCATAATGGCAGTTGCTTCACGGAATTTTTTCACGCTGACCGAGCCAGTTGTTAGCAACATGTCAATCATCTCGCGAACAATGCTTTCCTCTTCGCCTGCAGGATACCAAGTTGGGTGCGCCCGCACAATGAAACTATTTTGTCCAAAGTCTTCCAAATGGATGCCAACTTCCGCAAGGGTTTCTTTCTGCTCTTTAATTTTCAAGGCATCGCTATTTGGATAATCAATAACGATTGGTACCAATAGTTCTTGTAAATCATCACTGACTTCGCCAATTTTTTCACGGAAGTACTCGTATTTAATTCGTTCTTGGGCAGCGTGTTGGTCGATAATAAACAGGCCATCTTTGCTTTGTGCGAATAAATAAGTTCCGTGCATTTGACCGAAGTATTCTAGCTCAGGAAAACGTTCTGTCGGTCGTTCTTCTTCCAACTTGTTCAGGGCTTGTTTCAGTTCTCTTTGACTCGCAGCGCTATTGGCATCGAATTCTGGGTGAAGTTTCATTTCTTCTTGGAAAACCTCGTCAGCAGCCTCTGATGAACGCAGAGAAGGTTCTGAATCAGATACTTCAGTTATTTTCGTTTCTTCGGCTATTACCTGTTGCTCATTACTAGCTGTTTCCCAATGATTTTCGGAATCAACAGTTGCCGAAGAGGTTTCGTAAGCTGACGTTTCTTCCGCTACACTCGTTGATTCTGGCACTGGCGGCGCAAATGGGTCGTCCATTGGGTCCACTGCTCTTTCTGTCTGGTTGACAGCTTCAGGGGCGCTTGAGACTGGTGTTTCGTCTGTCGCATGTTCCGCATAGAAGCGACCCGTTGCGGGATTATAGCTTAAGCTGCCCGGTCGTTGTTTTACCGCAGGTTGTTCAGTCGATAGAGGAATTTCCATTTGTTCGGCTTTAGGTTCTGGCGGTAGTTTCTTTTTAAAACGCAAATTGTCTGCCGCATTGGGAATCAACTGTTCTTGGCTCAACACTTCTTGAATCGCCTGTTCAATTAATGCCATTAAATCTTTTTCTTTACTTAAACGAACTTCTTGCTTAGTAGGATGGACATTGACATCGACTAACAGCGGATCCATTTCAATTTCTAACACAGCAATTGGAAAACGCCCCACCATTAGTTTCGAACCATAGCCGGCTACAATTGCTTTATTTAACGCGAAATTTTTAATATAACGACCATTGATAATCGTTGATAAATAGTTGCGGCTGGCCCGTGTGACTTCTGGCAATGAGACATACCCTGTCAAAGTAAAATCAAGGTCTTTTCCTTCAATTTTCAACATTTTCTTTGCGGTGCTAATGCCATAAATTCCCGCAATCGTTTGTTTTAAATCGCCATTGCCTGTTGTACTCATCATTTTGTGGCCGTCATGAACTAAGCGAAAAGCGACTTTAGGGTGGCTTAACGCCAGACGATTGACAATGTCACCAATATTGGCCAATTCCGTTTGGATCGTTTTGACGTATTTCAAACGAGCGGGCGTATTATAAAATAAATTAGAAACGGTCATTTTTGTGCCTTTACGGAGGGCTGCTGGTCGGTTTTCTTCGACCTTGCCCCCTTTTAGAATCACATAGCTGCCTTCTTCTTCCTCAGCTGTGGCAGTTTCGACAATCATTTCAGAAACTGAGGCAATACTTGGTAAGGCTTCGCCTCGGAACCCCAAGCTGCGAATTCGAAACAAATCATCTCTTGTATGAATTTTGCTTGTGGCATGGCGTTTGAAGGCATTCAGTACATCTTCTTTGGCAATTCCTTCACCATTATCAATAATTTGAATGGTTTTCAAGCCAGCTTCTTCAATAAAAATATCAATTTGGGTGCTTCCTGCATCCAGTGCATTTTCCACCAATTCTTTGACGACAGAAGCGGGACGTTCAACAACTTCACCAGCAGCAATCTGGTTGGCTAGTTGTTCGGATAGTTCTTGAATTTTCCCCATTTCACGACCTCCTAACCGGTTCGGTTCCTAATTAGATACGTTTTTGCAATTGATGAAGCATGTTTAACGCATCTAGTGGTGTCATTTCTAATAGATTCATTTTCTTCAATGTGTCAATGACACTTAATTCTTCTGTTGAAACTTCTTTAAATAATGAAAGTTGCTCGGTTTCTTCATGGACTTCTGAAACTTCTTCATGATGAACTGAACTTGGAATCGTTGTTTCTTCCGCTTCTAAAGCGGATAAAATGGTGGCTGCTCGTTCTAAAAGCGGGCTTGGTAAACCAGCGATTTTAGCAACATGTATCCCATAGCTCTTATCAGCAGGTCCTTCCATCATTTTATGAAGAAAGACCACTTCGCCATCTTTTTCGACAGCGCCCACGTGAATATTCTTCAAGCCTTTTAAGGTTTCATCTAGAACAGTCAGTTCATGATAATGTGTAGAAAATAGCGTTTTGGCTTGTACTTCACGATGGATATATTCAATGATGGCTTGCGCTAGCGCCATTCCATCATAGGTTGCCGTGCCGCGTCCTAATTCATCAAATAAAATTAGGCTGTTAGGCGTGGCGTGCCGCAGTGCTTGGTTGGCTTCCATCATTTCTACCATAAAGGTACTTTGCCCTGCAATTAGATCATCAGAGGCCCCAATCCGTGTAAAAATTTGATCGAAAATTGGCATTTCAGCACTTTCCGCTGGTACAAAACAGCCAATTTGCGCCATGACCACCGTCAAAGCCAATTGACGCATGTAGGTACTTTTCCCTGACATGTTTGGTCCAGTAATCAAGAGAATATCTGTTTCTGGGTTCATGCGGATACTGTTTGGAATGTATTCTTGATGCCCTAAAACTTTTTCCACGACTGGGTGTCGTCCTTCGACAATCGCCAAATTTTTCGTGTTACTTCTTAACGTTGGTCGAACGTATTGATACCGTTCACTAATTGTTGCAAAAGATTGTAAAACATCAACCGCACTAATGGTTTTAGCCAGTGTTTGCAACCGATCAATGTTCGTTTTCACTTGTTCTCTCACGGCCAAGAACAATTGATATTCTAGTTCAACTGATTTTTCTTCGGCTTCTAAGATTAAACGCTCTAGTTCTTTTAGTTCGGGCGTAATAAAGCGCTCCGCATTAGCTAATGTTTGCTTACGCTCGTATTTTCCTTCTTCTAAATTCGCTAAATTTGACTTAGTGATTTCAATGAAATAACCAAAGACCCGATTGTAACCAATCTTCAAGTTTTTAATCCCTGTTTCTTGGCGTTCTTTCGCTTCTAACTCCGCTAACCATTGCTTACCATTGCGCATGGCATCACGGTATTCATCTAATTGGTCGTTATAGCCGTCTTTAATAACATTTCCTTCAGTAATTTGTAAAGGGGCTTCTTCATTAATCGCCGTCGCAATCAATGCCACTAAATCTTCAACAGGGTTTAAGTCGACTAACAAATCATCCCATTCCCCTTGATTGATCCCGACAATTAACTGTCGAATCGTTGGTACTTGTTCTAAAGAGGTCCGTAATTGAATTAAATCACGCCCATTCACACTGCCGAATGCCACGCGTCCTGCTAACCGCTCTAAATCATACACGTTCGTCAATGCTGCTTGCAAATCTAAGCGTTCAAAATAGGCATTTAATAAGGATTGCACCATTTCTTGACGCGTCTTAATTTGACGTTCCTGAATCAGCGGACGATCCAACCATTGTTTTAATAAACGGCCGCCCATAGCTGTTTTCGTTTCATCTAATAGCCACAATAGAGTCCCTTTTTTCTGTCCTGTTCGAATCGACTGACTCAATTCTAAATTGAATTTAGAATAATGATCCATTTTCAAGAAATGATCTGGCTGATATTCCACAGCTTTCTGAATATGGGACAAGCTCCGCTTTTGGGTAACGGATAAATAAGATAATAATTTGCCTGTAATTTCAATTTCTAATGGATTAATCAGTTCATTGGTTAAAAAACTAAACTCGGCATTTTCTTCCACCGTTTCTTGTGTCGAAAAGATAATATTTAAACGTAAACTTAAGTTCTCTTTTAACGATTCAGGAATCCCTGAACCTAGGACCATTTCTTTTGTTTGCAACGCAGAAGCTTCGTTCAAAACGCCCTCTTCATCAGCCAAGACTGCTGTTTTTAATTCGCCTGTACTCAAATCTACATAGGCAAAACCGAACTGATTACCATCTGTTAGCACAGCGGTTAAGTAATTATTGTCTTTGGCTTCCAAGCCTTTACTATTCATCACCGTTCCTGGCGTTACCAACTGGACCACTTCTCGTTTGACCATGCCCTTGGTAGTCTTTGGATCTTCCACTTGCTCACAAATCGCTACTTTATAGCCTTGCTCAATCAACGTATCAATATAGCCTTGCGCGGCATGATAAGGAACGCCACACATAGGAATCGGATCATCCGCATTGCGGTTACGACTGGTTAACGTCAATTCTAAGATTTGCGCTGCATTGATAGCATCTTCATAAAATAATTCATAAAAATCACCTAAGCGATAAAATAAAAACGCATCCTTGTATTGGGCCTTAATGGATAAATATTGTTCCATCATGGGTGTATTTTTTGTCTTTTGTGGCATTTAATTCCCTTCCTTCTCTAGCTCTTCGTTCACGCGGTATTGAATGAGCGCCGTGACATGTTGGACTAAGTCATTGGCTTCGATCAGTTGTTCGCGGTAGGCTACAACGAGTGGGTGCTCATCAAACTCTTTTGTTTTCGCATCAGCTCGTTGAATGGCTTCTTTTTCAGCAGTTGGTTTGCCATAGTGAGCAAATTGAACCGCATCTTTTTGCGCAGCTTTAATTTCTTCCACTAATTCTGTCAGCTTTTTGTTTTTCTTTACCTTTTCTTCAATCGCTTGGTAGCGCTGAATGACTTCATCTTGTCCAATTAAATGTAACAATTTTTCTAATTCTTTATTACTTTGTGCATCTAAATTCAACGGCTCCATTTTTTCACCTTCATCTTTCACCGGCACTTTTTCTATAAGAGCAGAAAAAGTTAACCTCTTAATGATCCGAGATTAACTTTTCTTCTATTATTCTTGAAACGGGCGATCTTCGCTAATCTGAATCGGCTCAATCATCTTCGCTTGGCCCGTTTGGTCATCAATCTCTAAAATACAGGCAGATAAAATCGTCCGCCCTGTTTCGACTACCTCAAAGCGCTTCGGCAATGCTGTCATAAACTTCTCAATAATCGGTTCACGCTTCATTCCTAGAATCCCATCATAAGGACCGGTCATACCGACATCACTTAAGAAGGCTGTCCCTTTCGGTAAAATCCGAGCGTCATTTGTTTGAACATGCGTATGTGTTCCAACAACGGCTGAAACTTGGCCATCTAAAAACCAGCTCATGGCTTGTTTTTCACTCGTCGTTTCGCCATGAAAATCCACAAAAATGAGCGGTGTCCGTTTGCGAGCGATAGCCACTAGCTCGGCGGCTTTCTTGAAAGGATCTTCCAATGGCACCATAAATGTGCGGGCCTGTAAATTAATCACCGCTAGTTCCAATTGATTGACTTTCACAAAAACCATTCCTTGACCAGGCACATCTTCTGGAAAGTTCGCTGGACGAACCATTTTCTTCGCATCATCAATGAATTCAAAGATATCCTTGTTGTCCCACGTATGGTTACCCATCGTAACAACATCGACACCATCTTGCAAAAATTTCTTATAAATCTTGCCAGTAATTCCCCGACCAGATGCCGCATTTTCACCATTGGCAATGGTCACTTGTGGACGATATTTTTTCTTTAATTTAGGGACATACGTTGCTAGGGCTTCTCTTCCTAAAGAACCGACAACATCTCCTATAAATAATATACGCAAAAAGGTTCCTCTTCTCTTTTTAACATCTCTTGTTTATTATAGTTGTTTTCGCTTTGAAAAGAAAGTTTTGGTTTTAAAAGATTAAAAAAAGTGTCTCAACGAACAATCCTTGCAATTGTTCGTTGAGACACTACACGCGATACTTATTCGCTTTTTATTTTATTTCGCATAGTCAACGGCACGTGTTTCACGGATAACCGTTACTTTGATATGTCCTGGATAATCCAAGTCATCTTCAATTTTCTTCCGAATGTCTCGAACTAAACGAACAGATTCTAAATCAGAAATTTCTTCTGGTTTCACCATGACACGAACTTCACGTCCTGCTTGAACAGCAAAACTTGAATCAACGCCTTCAAAACTATTAGAAATATTTTCTAAGTTTTCTAAGCGGCGAATGTAGTTTTCTAACGATTCACTACGTGCACCTGGACGGGCTGCAGATAACGCATCTGCGGCTGCCACTAAAACAGAAATAACTGAGGTTGCTTCCACATCACCATGATGCGAGGCAATGGCATTAATAACTACTGAATTTTCTTTATATTTCGCAGCTAATTCTGCGCCAATCTCAACGTGAGAACCTTCAATTTCATGATCCAATGCTTTCCCAATATCATGTAGTAAACCTGCACGTTTGGCTAATTGAACATCTTCGCCTAATTCGGCGGCTAAAACGCCAGCCAGTTTTGCTACTTCGATTGAGTGGTTCAAGACATTTTGACCATAACTTGTTCTGAAACGTAAACGGCCTAAAATTTTAATTAAATCAGGATGTAACGTATGAGCACCTACTTCAAAGGCTGCTTGTTCTCCGTATTCACGAATCCGTTCATCCATTTCTTTACGTGATTTTTCTACCATTTCTTCGATACGAGCGGGATGAATCCGACCATCTTGGATTAATTTTTCCAAGGTCATTCGAGCAATTTCTCGTCTGATTGGATCAAATCCGGATAACACAACCGCTTCTGGCGTATCATCAATGATTAAGTCAATCCCTGTTAATGTTTCCAATGTACGAATATTACGTCCTTCACGACCAATAATGCGACCTTTCATCTCATCATTTGGTAAAGTGACCACGGAAACAGTTGTTTCAGAAACAGAATCGGCGGCGCAACGTTGAATTGCTAGGGAAAGCAAGTTCTTCGCTTTGCGATCAGATTCTTCTTTGGCACGTTGTTCTGACTCCTTGACCATCAAGGTTAGTTCATGATTCAACTCTTCTTCTGTTGACTTCATAATAATCGATTTTGCTTCTTCTTTTGAAAGGGAAGCAATTCGTTCTAATTCTTGATGTTGCTGATTAATTAAGTTTTCTACTTCTTTTTCTCGCTCATCAATTAATTGCTGTCTAGCACCAAGTTTCTCTTCTTTTTCTTCCAGTGAGCCTTCACGTTTTTCAAGAGAGTCATCTTTACGATCCAACGTTTGTTCCCGTTGAATTAAACGATTTTCTTGAGATTTAAGTTCTAATCTGCTTTCTTTCAACTCACTTTCAATTTCTGAACGATACTTCTGGTTCTCTTCCTTAGCTTCTAGCAATGCTTCTTTTTTCAGTGTTTCTGATTCTTTCCGAGCGTTCTCGAGAATACTCGACGCTGAAATTTTTGCACCATTTATTGCTTTATCATGACGTGACTTTGCAATAACAAATCCTAAACCAAGACCGACAATCAAACCGACGATAGCGAGGAGAATATTTAAAACCATATTTCCACCTCCATACTATCTTTTTGTTAATTCATATCTTGTAGTTTTTTGATAAACTAAAATCAATTATCAATATGCCTACTTGCATATTTGTGCATACACACAATTTTATTCTAATGTTTGTCGTGAAAGGTGTCAACTTAAAAAAGCCCTTTCTTTTGGAAAGGGCAGCAAATATTAGACAACGTCACATTTTTAGGTTTCCGCCGTCACAAATTGTTTAAATTTTAGAACAAACGCCGCATAGTCTGCTGTTTGACTAAGCTGCTTGATGTGGATGGGTTCGGACATGGACAACAGTCTATTTAACAATTTAGTTCTAAACAAAGAAAGACAACACCTGTCCTGTTCAGTAAGTGTTGTCTTTCTTCTTAACGAGTCGTATTCACTCGTTATTTATTCATCTAAGGGTAATTCTTCTTGACCTTCTGCTTCTTCTGTAATGGTTGAACCGTCACCGATGCCGTATGCATCACGGACCAATTTAGACACTTCTGCCATCATTTCAGGATGATCCGCCATGTATTGTTTGGCATTTTCACGGCCTTGGCCAATTCGTTCTTCTTTGTAACCATACCAAGCACCACTTTTGCTGATAAGGTCTTTTTCCACAGCCATATCTAGTAATTCGCCTTCTTGGGAAATCCCTTGGCCATACATGATATCAACTTCTGCCACTTTAAATGGTGGCGCCACTTTGTTTTTAACGACTTTAATTTTTGTGCGGTTACCGACGATGTCTGTTCCTTGTTTTAACTGTTCTGCACGACGGACTTCTAGACGAACCGTTGCGTAGAATTTCAATGCACGTCCACCAGGAGTTGTTTCAGGATTTCCGAACATCACGCCAACTTTTTCACGAATTTGGTTAATGAAAATAGCAATTGTTTTTGTCTTATTAATTGAGCCTGATAATTTACGTAGTGCTTGAGACATTAGTCGAGCTTGTAAGCCGACATGGCTCGCTCCCATCTCACCATCAATCTCTGCACGAGGAACTAACGCAGCAACCGAGTCGATGACAACGATGTCAATCGCACCACTTGAAACTAAGGCATCGGCAATCTCTAAGCCTTGCTCGCCCGTATCTGGTTGAGATAAAAGTAATTCATCAATGTTAACGCCTAGTTTCTCCGCATATTGAGGATCCAATGCATGCTCAGCATCGATAAAAGCGGCTGTTCCACCATTTCGTTGCACTTCTGCAATTGCGTGTAAAGAAACAGTTGTTTTACCTGAACTCTCAGGACCATATACTTCAATAATTCGGCCACGTGGATACCCACCTACGCCCAATGCAACATCTAACGCTAAAGAACCACTAGGGATAGTTGAAATTTTTTGATCAGCTTTTTCGCCTAATTTCATAATAGAACCTTTCCCAAAGTTCTTTTCAATTTTTTTCAGTGCGGCATCTAAAGCCACTTTACGATCATCTGCCAATGGATAATCCTCCTTTAATTTATATAAACTTATTTTTCATTTCCTGTTAGTAGGTCTATCATATCTCTTTTGTACCAAAAAAGCAAGAAAAAAACCGAACAAACATTCGCATATTTATTTTTTATTAATGATTCGGCGCCGCAAAAGATCTAACCCTCGCATAACCGCACTCTGTCTAATATAATTTCGGTCACGGTTAAAATGGAAACATTCTGCAACGGTTGGTTGGCCTTCTTCCGCCAGCCCAATCCAAACAGTGCCTGTCGGTTGACCTTCGAGTGGGTCACCAGCGACCCCAGTAAATGATAAACCATAGTTAGATTTAGCTAACTGACGCGCTTTCTCTGCCATTTCTTTGGCACACGCTTCACTTACCGTGCCATGTTCTTCTAAAAGTTCATGAGAAATTCCTAAAAAGTTCTCTTTTGTTTCTTGCGAATACGTCACGAAGCCTCCCTTAAAAATCTTCGAAGCACCCGCAATTTCCCCCAGTGTACTTTGGAATAGGCCAGCGGTGAGGCTCTCAGCAGCCGTGACGGTTTGTCCGTTTTGTAATAACAAATCCACTGTTACCTTGGCTAAACTATTGTCATCCCCATACCCATAAAAATAGTCTCCTACTTTAGCTAAAACCTTTTCTTCCGTCGCTGTTAATAATTCTTCGCCAGCTACTAAGTCTTTTGTTTTAACTGTTAAACGAAGTGTCACTTCATTAGGCTTAGCATAAGGCGCAATGGTTGGATTCGTTTGGTGCGCAATCAACGATTGAATCTCTGTCACCAGCTGGGATTCCCCAATCCCATAAAAACGCAAGACTCTTGAAATCAATTGTTCTTCTTGTGGAAACGCATCAATCAATAAAGGTCGTGCCGCTTGTTGGAACATCGGAATTAATTCATTGGGCGGCCCTGGTAAGAGCAAATAGCTTGTTGTCCCTTCTGTTACGAAAGAACCAACCGCTAATCCTGTCGGGTTTTGAAGAACTTGTCCACCTTCAATGGCTAACACTTGTCGTAGATTATTTTCCGTCATTGGCCGCTTAGACTGTTGGAAAAACTGGTGTAAGCGGTTCAATCCTTCTTGATCTTCTACTAATGATTTATGGAGATGTTGTGCGACAACTTGCTTGGTTAAATCGTCTTCTGTAGGCCCTAGCCCTCCACAAAAGACAATTAAATCACTTCTTTTTTCTGCTTCTGTTAGTAGCGTTTCTAAGCGGCCGCCGTTATCGCCAACAACGGTCTGATAGTAAACATCGATGCCTAGCGCAGCTAACTCTTCTGATAAAAAGGTGGCGTTGGTATTCACTACTTGTCCAAGTAATAACTCTGTTCCGACTGCAATGATTTCTGCTTTCATTGATTTCCCCTTCTCTAATAACATACGTAGTTAAACTCACTTTCCATTTTAGCACAACAAAATTTTTACAAAAGAATTTGAGCTTCAGGAAATAATTTTTTTATCAGGAAATTTATTAATTATTACGAAAAAAATGTTC
>OKHA01000101.1_pt1 | contig 22121 bp, 17 predicted proteins | sample 1613681 | NCBI WGS metagenome assembly OKHA01 (sample SAMN04436870, study PRJEB24849) | human gut metagenome | biome: human gut; feature: NICU; material: stool | host: Homo sapiens | place: USA: Saint Louis, MO | collected 2011-08-28
CCCTCCCAACCGCACTATTCCTTTCTATTTTACCAGAAAATGATGATTATAACATGATGCTTTGCTGAAATTATAAAAAAAGAACAAAAATAGATAAATTTATCTATTTTTGTTCTTTTTGTTTATTGTTCTGGCGTCTCAGGTGCTGCCTCTTCTGATTCCGCTTGTAGAAAGACTTTTCTTGGTTTGCTACCTTCTGATGGTCCAATAACTCCGTGTGCTTCCAATTCATCTACTAAGCGAGCCGCACGATTATAGCCAATTCTAAAACGTCTTTGTAGCAATGAAATACTAGCTGTTTGCATTTCAACCACCAAGTTTTTCGCTTCTTCAAACAACTCATCTTGAGGAGCTTCGCCACCGCCTGAAGTGGTCGGTTCATCTGTTGGCATCATGCTTTCTTGATATTCAGCTTCTTGTTGGTCCGTTACAAACGCAACCACTCGTTCGACTTCTTGATCAGAGATAAAGGCCCCTTGGATACGAATTGGTTTATTTTCTCCCATTGGTAAGAAGAGCATATCGCCTCGACCTAATAGTTTCTCCGCCCCGTTGGTATCAATAATGGTACGCGAGTCTGTCCCACTTGAGACCGCAAAAGCCATTCGAGAAGGGACATTTGCTTTGATGATTCCTGTAATGACATCCACACTTGGCCGTTGTGTCGCTAAAATCATATGAATGCCCGCTGCCCGTGCCATTTGGGCTAAGCGGATAATCGCATCTTCTACTTCGTTACTTGCCACCATCATTAAATCAGCTAACTCATCCACAATGACAACAATAAATGGTAGAATTGGACGATTTTCGCCATCTTCCGCATTTTTCTGTTGAATTAGTTGATTGTAACCAGTGATATTTCGGACGCCTGTTGCTGCAAATTTTTCATAACGAAATTCCATTTCTTGAACTACTTTTTGCAGGGCTTGGGCCGCTTTTCTCGGATTAGTAACCACTGGCGTTAATAAATGAGGAATCCCGTTATACACATTCAATTCCACCATTTTCGGGTCAATCATCATTAATTTTACTTCATGAGGTTTCGCTTGCATCAAAATACCTGTGATGATGCCATTGATAGCAACCGATTTCCCACTCCCTGTCGATCCCGCAATTAATAAATGCGGCATTTTTGATAGGTCCGCAGTTTGAACCATCCCTGAAATATCTCGACCTAAAGGTACTTCTAATAGTTTATCTGGATGACTTGGTTGTGCCTCAACAATATCTCTAAAGGATACTGTACTAATTGCACTATTAGGAACTTCAATCCCGATTAGTGATTTTCCAGGAATCGGAGCCTCCATACGAACGTCTTTGGCCGCAAGTGCTAAAGCAATGTCATCCGTCAAGTTAACAATTTTGCTAACTTTTACCCCAACAGCGGGTTGAACTTCAAATTTTGTGACAGATGGTCCTAAACTAGCTTTGACTACTTTAGCATCAACACCAAAACTCTTGAAGGTTTGTTCTAAGACGCCAATATTTTTTTCGATTTTTTCATATTCACCACTTTGATCCGTTGCTTGAATTGTATCTAACAAATCAGTTGGTGGTAGTTGATAATCACGATCTTCCGCTTCTTCAGAAATTTCAAATTCGAGAACACCAGCTTCATCTGCCGCCTCTTCTTCCTGCTCTCGTTGCGGTTTTGTTGCTGCAATTGGTGGTACAGGCATCGCCTGATTTTGCTGTTGAAACGAATCAATTTGAACAGGTGTTGGTGTGGCCGGTTCTTCCACCATTGGTTGGTGGGTTTCAACAGGTGTTTTTGTTAAGCGCTCGGCTGCCGCTTGTTCCATACGTTCCCGCTCTTGTAATTTTTGTTGGGCAGCGGCTTCAATTTTTGCTTGGCGTTCTGCAGCTTTGGCTTCTTTCTTCGCTGCTCGCTTCGCCTCTTTTTCTTCTTGTCGCGCCTGTGATTTTGCCGAAACATGACTTAGGCGATCTTGAATACTTTGGAAATGATCAACAATTTGCTGAAAATCCCACATACTCATCAAGAAAATACCCGCTAACAGTAGCAATGTGGCAATTAAATAGCTGCCAAATTGTGCCACCAAAAAGTACGTTCCTTGATAAAGCAGCGCGCCAATCATACCGCCCCCTACGTTTTGCGTCACTTGGTTGGCTTTTAGATCGCTTTGCAAAAATTCCCAAGTGTTACCTAAAATATCTGGTTGACTGCCACTAACATTTCGAAACATAAAGGCATGGAAAAGTAACAAAACACTAATATAAATCAGAACAGCCCCAAAAATAGGGCGCCCTCTTTTTAACGGAAAATCTTTCCCATAAATCATGACTAATAAGCCATACAGGATTAGTAAAATCGCTGCAAATGGAAAGGTATTACCTACAACTAAGCGTAAACAATTCGCTAATAACGTGCCTAAAAACCCTAAGCGAAAGAGTCCAAAGACACCGAATAAAATAAAAATCAGGCCAAGAAACATATAATTTAAACGTTCTTGTTGTTGCTGTTGTTTTTTGGTCTTTTTCTTTGTCGTACTTTTTTTCTTATTTGTTGATCTTTTTTGTGCCATTTAACTTCCCTCTTTCCATCACTTCTCATTATACATAAAAATGGAATCGAACAAAAGTGCCCACCTCATTTTACTTGAAAAATCATGGAAATTTTTTTAAAACTTTCATTTAAGAAAAATGAGCGTGGGACAAAAATCACTTTGGATTTTTGCTCCACGCTCAAAAACTGATAAACGGCGGGAACAGAACCAACTCCTTCGGAAATAAGCCGAAATTCTCCAAAAATTAAAGAGCAATTTTCGGAAATTTCTTCTTATTTCTCGGAGCTAAACGGTTCTGTCCCGACCTCATTATTTCTTATTTTGCTGATTCTTAATGGTATAAGTCGAAACGACCTTTAGCCATCATTTCTTTGGTACCACCTGTTTCAAAGAGCGCTTTGTTCATGATAATTTTTTTCATGAATGAAGCTGGGTATCCTTTAATGTCTGTTTTACCAACAATTCCTAAAGCACGTGTATTTCCGACAGAACAAACAGAACCTTGTGATTTAAAGCTGAAAGGTTTAGTTGCTTCCCCTTTCAATTGTGCTTGAATATTTTTAGCAGCATGAGCGCCCATCTTCAAGGCGATTTGTGCTGTTGTTGGGTAAGGTCGATTGGTTTCTGTATCCATAACTGCTGAGCAGTCACCAATAATATAGACGTTGCTATGGTTCGCATCTGTTAAATCTGGTTGAACCATGACACGACCACGACGAGCTTCAAAGCCAGAATCGCCTACAACGTGGCTCCCACTAACACCCGTTGTCCAAATAATTGTTTTAGCAGAAAGTTCTGCCAAGTCGCCTGCTTCGTTATCTTGATAAACAACTGCGCCTGGTTTGATTTCTTTAATCGGTTTACCTAATAATAAATGAATAGCTGAATCTTTTAATAATTGCACACCATAGTTCGCAAGTTTTTCGTTAAACATCGGCAATAGGCGAGTAACTGCTTCGACACAATAAATTTGGATTTGATCTGCTGAGACACCTGCGATTTCAGCAAATTTTGGTTTATTTTCAACAAGAGAACCTAATAATTCAATCCCTGTAAAGCCTGCTCCGCAGACAACAATTTTTAAGAATTCTTCGTTTTGAGTTGCTTTGTATTGACGCATTTGTTCTTGGATATGTTCATACACGTTTAAAGCCGTTTTCACATCTACCATTTGTAGAGCATGTTCTTGCACACCAGGGATACCAAATGATTCTGATTCAAACCCAAGAGAAACAACTAAGTAATCATAATTGATTGTTTGGCCATCTTCTAAAGCAACTGTTTGTGTTGCAGCATCAATTGTTTTAACTGTTCCTTGGATAAAGGTGGTCATTTTTTCATCGACAACATCCATAATATTGTATGTGATTTTTTCAGCTGGTTGTGTTCCAGCAGCAACTTCATGCAAATCCGTTGCTTCGTAGTGATAGTTGTTACGATCCACTAAAGTAATTTCGACGTCTTTGGCGCCTTTTTGTAATTCGCGTAATGTTTTTAAGCCTGCGTAACCAGCACCTAAAATAACAACATGTTTCTTATTCATTTTGATTCCCTTCCACTCTATAAAAAATTTACAGCCACCACAAACCTATGGCAAAAAATAGCACTTGTGCAGTTGCTCCCACAGCTAAGATCTTCACAGCACAAACAAATGTTTTACTCTTCACTTGTTCCTTCAGTAAGGCTTGGGTTTGTTTCCGTACAAAAGGTAAAGTTAAAAGCATGAGTAACATTGTTGGCGGGGTTAATCCTAAACCGACAGCTAACAAAATGGCTAACATTGCTATTGTATTTAATCCGACGAATAATTTCAAAGAACTTGCTTTGCCAAGGTAATGAACTAATGTATATCTCTTGTTATTTTCATCTTCCTCTAAGTCACAGATATTATTTGCTAACATTAAGTTAGCAATGTAACAAGTATTAGGTAAAGCGACTAAGAAAATCCCCCATAAATTAGCTGCTGACCAATTGAAAACTTCAAACGTATTAATGTAGACACAAATAAGGGTAATCATGAACCCCATTGTAAATCCTGAGAAAACTTCCCCTAATGGTAGACTAGATAAAGGTTTCGGTCCTGATGAATAAAAAATACCAATTAAGTAACAATAAAGACCCATAATTAATAACGGCCAGCCGACAATAAATGACAACCCAATCCCCATTAAAGCAGAAACGAGAATCATCCAAAAAATCATTTTGCGTATTAATGGCAAAGATAAATTTTCTCGACCGATAATATTCGTTTTTTCCTTATAATCATGAACTTCTGTAGCATGATGGTAATCATTATAATTATCTAAAATATCGACCGCCATATTAAAAATAAACATCGCAATGAAAAAAATTAAAACATAACCAACATGAAGCCGCCCATATTGGTACCAACTAAAACAAATTCCTAACAAAAATGGCAAAACACTAGCTGTTTTTGCTTTTAATTCTACTAATTCAAAAAATATTTCTCGATTCAAACTATCCCTCCGCTACTTTTTTACAAACTTTGTTACTTTTAAAACTTAATTACTGTATTTCTGTCGCCAATTCGTATACAATCAAATAGTATTGAACCACTGAAAGGATCGTAGTATATTTATGAACACATTTTGGAAGTCGTTTCCTGACGTTGAACGTTCTTTAACGGAAACATGTGAATTAATTGAACAAACGTTGCATACACGCAACGAAGACATTGAAGAAGCCTTAGTAACTTTGGCTCGTTCTGGCGGCAAATTATTACGCCCCGCTTTTTTCTTTCTTTTTGCTCAACTGGGTGATGAAGAAAAACAAGAGAAACAACAACTATTAAAAATAGCTGCATCTTTGGAAATCCTACATATGGCTACGTTGATTCACGATGACATTATTGACGATTCTCCATTGCGCCGAGGCGCTGTGACTATTCAATCACAATATGGTAAAGACGTGGCTGTTTACACAGGTGATTTACTATTCACTGAATTCTTTACTTTGATTGCAGATGCCATGAATGGCTCTGAATTTATGAAAATCAATGCACAAGGAATGAAACGGTTATTACTTGGTGAACTCGATCAAATGAGTCATCGATTTGACCGCCGCATGTCGATTCCTGCTTATTTAAGAAGTGTCAACGGCAAAACAGCCGAACTTTTTTCACTAAGCTGTCTTGAAGGGGCCTATTTCGGTCATAGCTCAAAAGAAGTCCAACGTTTAGCTAAACGAATTGGCCGTCATATTGGCATTGCTTTTCAAGTCTATGACGATATTTTAGATTATACTGCCGACACGGAAACCTTGAAAAAGCCCGCTTTAGAAGACTTGTCACAAGGTGTTTATACGTTACCTCTTCTCTTCGCTTATCAAGCAGCACCTGACGTATTCAGCCCTTATTTGGATAAAGGACGCGCCATTACCTTAGAAGAAGCAGCTGAAGTTGCGGCGCTAGTCAACGACTATCATGGCGTTACAGAAGCACAAGCTTTTGCTAAAAAAGTAACCAACAAAGCAATCACTGATATTCAACAATTGCCTGATGGCACAGCAAAAGAAACCTTACTTTCCTTAACTGAGCTCTTATTACATCGTTCATTTTAAACGTTTTATGGAAGAATTGCCATTAATTGAAATAGAAAAACGACTGATTGTTTGCTTTAATCAACAACCAGTCGTTTTTTTATTCCTCGAAAGAACTAATGCCACGATCAATTCGGTAAAGTTTTTGATAATGCGCATTGGTTGCAAGTAATTCTTCTGGTGTACCACTCATCTCTAATTGGCCATCTTCAATAAAGATCACTTGATCCATCAAAGTTACGCCTTGCAAATGGTGGGTAATCCAGATGACGGTTTTATCTTTTAATGCCTCAAAAAAGGTTTCCAGCAATTGCTGTTCTGTAATTGGATCTAAACCAGTAGTTGGTTCGTCTAATAACACAATTGGTGTATCTTGCAAAAGAATCCGCGCTAGCGCCAAGCGATGTCGTTCGCCACCAGAAAAACGCAAACCTGCTTCATCCACCATTGTTTGTAAACCTTCTGGTAATTGGGCAACCATTTCTTTTAAGCCAACTTTTTCTAAAACCGCCCAAACTTCTGCTTCGCTCGCTTCTTCTCTACCAATCCGAATATTATTTAAAATGGTTGTTCGAAATAGGTACGGTGCTTGATGCATAACCCCAATATATTCAGTCATCGTCTCACCAAATGCCTCAGTTGGGATATTTCCTAAAAGGATTTCTCCCGAAGTAGGCCGTAAATCACCACGAATGAGCGAAGCCAACGTACTCTTTCCGGAACCACTGCGCCCTAAAATCGCTAATTTTTGTTTTTCAGGAATTGTTAACGATAAGTCATTTAATACCTTTTTCTCTTGATTTTCATATGCAAAAGACAAATGTTCTATCGATAAACTGGTGCCATTTGGCTGAACAGGCGCTTCTGTTGAGTCATCTTCCCCTTCAGGAAGCTCATTAAAACGACGAATGGAATCCTTATAAATCGTTGTTTCCTGTGCTGCAGCAGGTAGCGGAGCAAAGGCATCAATTAACGGAAAAACGGTTAAAACAAAGGCACCAATCCAATTGGCTGCGCCCCCATGATTACCTGGAAACCGCACACTTGTCCAAGCTAAGACAGCAATCGCAATCACACCAAACAGAAGTTGTAAAACAAAGTCTCGGCCACGGTTAAATTGCTTCATTTTTTCATCTAATGCACGAACGTTTGCTTCATCTGTTTCATAACGAGCAACGAATTCAGAGCCTCGTTGACTAAATACCCAATCAGACACACCTAGAATATTGTCGGTTAGTGTTTGATATAACTCATTTTTGGCATATTTATGTTTTTCTTGACGCGCACCATTCACTAGAACTGAAACAAGTGGTAATAGAAAAACAACCACTCCTAACATCAGTAACATGCATAAAGCAAACCACCAAGAAAAGAAACCTAACGCAATCACTAAAAAGATATACAAAATCCAAGCAATAACGGTTGGGAAAATCGTTCGTAAATACAAGTTTTGGATATGATTAATATCCTCCGAAAGCAAACCTAAGATATCCCCAGTGCGATATTTTGTCTTAAAGAAAATCGCATCTTTTTCTAGTACATTATAAAGTTTCAAGCGCAGATCAGAGGTCATTTTTAACACCCAGTTATGACTCGTTAGACGCTCCACATAACGAAAAACAGGACGTCCAATCCCGAATGCTCTTGTTAAAACAATGGGAATATAAATTAATAAAATATTCTCTGGTAAGGAAGCCGCACGACTGATTAAGTAACCAGACGTAAACATTAATGCCCCTGCGCTAAAGAACGTCAAGAAGCCTAAAAGTAAGGCAAAATACAAGGTTTTTTTATAGCGTTTTAAGAAAGGACGAACCCATTGATCGTTTTTCCAAACGTCTTTCGTTGTCGGCTGTTTTTCCATCATTGGCGTCCTCCTCTCATTTGCTTCATTAATTGAACATAGTAGCCATCTTTTTCAATCAACTCTGCTAGCGTTCCTTGTTCCACTAATTGACCTTTTTCCATCACTAAAATGTAATCCATTTCTTCCATCCAATGCAGACGATGTGTCGCAAAAAAGACAAGATGATTGTTCATTAATGGCAACATGCGCTCTTTCATTTCAACTTCTGTTTCAATATCCAAATGCGCTGTCGGCTCATCAAACAGCAAGACGTGGCGTTTTTGATCGACAAAGGCGCGGGCCAACGCTACTCGTTGCGCTTGTCCCCCACTTAACATTCGACCACTTTCCCCAATCAAGGTATGAATTCCTTCGGGAAGGTCTTTAACCAGCTCGTCTAAGCCAACTAACTGAATCGCTTGCTGAATCGCCTCATCTGTTGCTTCAGGTGTATAAAAGCGAATATTGTTTGCCAAAGTATCTTGGAAAATATATGGTGCTTGCGGAATATAAAGGATTTGTTTTTGCCAGTCTTTTTGTAAAAAATGTGGAATCGTTTGGCCATTTATCGCCAATTGACTCGTTTCTTCTGTTGGTAATAAAAAGCCACTTAATAAATTAATTAACGTTGACTTACCAGAACCACTCGCCCCGATAATTCCAATCTTTTTGCGACCATCAACAGAGAATTGCAACGATTGAATCGCTTCTTGCGTTGCATCTTCATAGGAAAAATTTAACGCTGTGACTGACAACTGACTTTCTTGATGCCAATCATCTAACGTGAGCACATCGGTCTGTTCTGCTTCTGGCAATGCTAATACCGCTTGGATCGCTTGAAAAGAGTTTTTTCCATCTAAGGTTGCGTGATAATCACTTGAAAAATCACGAATCGGTAAAAAGGTGCTAAAATTAAAGTAACCAAGGCAGGAAATAATAAAATCGTGCCGTTTAATAAACTTAATCCAAGGAAAACTGCCACAACAGCTACCGATAATGTCGTAAAAAAGTCTAACGCAAAAGTTGATAAAATAGCAATTTTCAACGTACTCATGGTCGCTTTTCTGAATCGTTCACTTGTATGGTAAATACTCCCAGCATATTTTTTACTCAACCCAAACAGTTTCAGTGTGTCAATCCCTCGCAAGGAATCAATAAAATGATTGGAAAGCATTTGAAACGCCGCATATTGCTTGTCCGCTTTACTTTGTGCTGCATAACCTAACACAATCATAAAAATAATAATAATCGGAAAAACAATCAGCAATGTTACGCCTGAACGAATATCTTGTGTAAAAACAAAGGCCAAAATAATCCAAGGAATAATCATCATATTCATCATTTTTGTCAAAATCAATTGTAAATAATTTTCGGTTTGACTGATGCCTTCTAAAGCCATGGTAACCATATTTCCAGTTCCATTTTTTTGAACAACATTTGGCCCCAAACGGAAAATTTTGGTTAATAATTGTTCGCGTAATTCTTTCGAGCGTTCATAACTAAATGTATCGAGCATTCTCTCACGAAAATACGTAATAACATGTCGACCAAGATAAAAAATAAAAAAGAGTAAAATACTCTGTAGTTGTTGGTTAAGATGCCCGCCACTCCAAAGGCCGACAATGGCTTTTGAAAGAAAAAAAGCTTGCCCAATTATAAAGACTGCTTGCAGGAAAGAAAAACCTGCAAGCAAGACAAGAATTTTTTTGATTTTAGGCATCTGTAAGATGTCTTTATCAATCATAGATTTAATACCCCTCTGGTACGGCTGTCTGTGAAATACGTTTTCTGAAAATATAATAGGACCAAGCAGTATAAGCTAACACGAATGGTAAAATGCTTAAAGAAATCCACGTCATAATTTTTAGTGTATATGGTGTGCTTGTTGCATCTTTAATCAACAAATCAAAACCTTCACTACCAATCATAACACGTGGGAACAAGCCACTGAACAAGAGAGCAACTAGTACAACTAATGTTAAACCACTCGCTAGAAAAGCTAACATCTCTTTGCGTTTAAACACCCCAACATTAGCAATGACCGTTAAGACCACAATTGCTAACGTTAAAATTAAAGTGACCGCAAAGTTCTTTTCATAAAAGTCCGTTTTGAAGTACATCAACACTGCAAAAACAACTAAACCGATATATAAAACGCCGTATAAGATTTCTGCATAATTTCGAGCACGTTCACGAATTGGGCCTTCTGTTTTTAAAGCAATATAGTTCATGCCGTGTAAGTAGCAAAGTAATGTTAAGGCTACTCCACCAACAATTGAAAACAGATTAAAATAATCCGTAAATTGCGCATGCATATTGCCGTTTGCATCTAAAGGCATCCCTTGGACTAAGCTGATAAACAAAATACCAAAGAAGAACGGTACAAGGAAACTACCAATTGATAGTGTCCAGTTCCACATCCGACGACGTTTACCTTCCGGCATGTTGTGGCGGAATTCAAAGGAAACTCCGCGAATAATTAAGCCAAATAAAATCGTAAATAGAATTAAATAGTAGCCACTAAATAATGAAGCATACCAATATGGGAAAGAGGCAAACATTGCGCCGCCCGCTGTTAATAGCCAAACTTCGTTTCCGTCCCAAACAGGTCCAATTGTTGCAACGACTTGATCTTTTTCGTCGTCATTGTGTGCCAACGTTTGAACGGCCATTCCAACACCAAAGTCAAATCCTTCTAAGAAGAAGAAACCTGAGAACAAGACGCCGATAAGGACAAACCATAATAATTGTAGTGTACTCATTCGCCAAATACCCCCTTATCAAATGGATCCAACGCTGGTTCATTTTCTTTCGCTAATTTTTTCGCTTCATAGTCTGGTCCTTTACGTAATTCTAAAATAACCAAGTAAACCATGACACTACCTAAACCAGCAAATAATAAGAAATAAATGACATTTGACGTAATTAATGAAGCAACCGATACATTTGGTGAAACACTTTGTTCAATCGTAAATAATCCATAGACAGTCCACGGATAACGACCTAATTCAGTGACTAACCAACCTGTTGTATTGGCAAGGAATGGTGCGAACGTACATAAAGCAACAATCCAAAGCATCCATTTCTTCTCGTACAGCGATGGTTTTTTCTTCCTTGTAAAGAATAGTCCTAAGGCAGCAACCAATAACATTAAGGCACCAAAACCAGCCATGATACGGAAGCTCCAGAATAAAGTGTTAACTGGTGGATAATAATTTTTATCATCCCCATATTTTTCTACCAAACGCTTGTTGACTGTATCCATTCCATCAACCGAACCTGATAATTTGTTATACGATAAAATACTTAGCATATACGGAATATCGATACCAAAAACTTGTTTATGTTCCCGTTCATCTGCCCAAGCAATCAATGTCCAAGCAGCAGGATCATCAGAGTCTTCATAGGCCCCTTCCATCGCCGCAAATTTCATTGGTTGTCCTTCAATTAGAGCTTTCATTTGCAAGTCGCCAGCTAATAAAACGCCGATTGAACCGAACAAAGTAACCCATAAGCCAATGCGCATAGATGCTTTGTGGAATGAAATATCCCGTTTTTTCAACAATTGGAAAGCAGCCATACCAGCTACTGCCATGCCGCCCAATGTAAAGGCGCCCATGATAACATGTGAAAATTCATACCAAACTTTTGGATTGCTGATGACAGCTACAAAGTCCACCATTTCAGCACGGCCATTATTGATGACATAACCTACTGGATGTTGCATAAAACTATTCGCAACTAAAATCCAGAAAGCAGACATCATTGAACCGAATACGACTAACCAGATAAAGGTTACGTGAACTTTTGGATTCATTTTATCCCAAGTAAAGATCCACAAACCTAAGAATGTTGACTCTAAGAAGAAAGCTAAGAGCGCTTCTACCGCCAACGGTGCCCCAAAAATATCTCCGACGAATCGAGAATAGTCAGACCAGTTCATCCCAAACTGAAATTCTTGAATAATCCCGGTTACAACCCCAACAGCGAAGCTTAATAGGAATATATTTCCCCAAAACTTGGCCATTTTACGATAACGTTCCTCTTTTTTCACAACGTACATTGTTTCCATAATTGCTACAACAAGTGCTAATCCTATTGAAAACGGTACGAAGAAAAAGTGGAAAACTGTTGTCATCGCAAATTGGATTCTCGCCAATGTTACAATATCAAACATATTATTTCCTCCCTGATTTGCCTCCACACAAAGAAACAAGCTTACCTGAATTGTTCATTTCCATTAGCGATGACTCCTTTTATCTACGAAACTAAAAGAAAATTCAAGTGAACTTTTCCAAAAAGTGTGAAAATGCATGTAATATAGAATAATTCCAATCTAAGTATACAACTTTCTGAGGCAGAAACCAAACAATACAGAAGCATTTCTCACAATTTTTTTAGGTGCTACCAAGATTTCTTCCCGTTCTTCTATCAATAAAAAAAGCCCTTCCTAAAAAAAGGAAGAACTAATCTCAATCTATCAACATTTTGACTTATCACTTGATTAGTTTTCGAAAATTGAAGCAGCTCGTCTTTGATGATAAAAATTCTAATCTTGTGATGAAAATTACGGATTGCTTGTAGTGATAGTTTGTTTTTAAACAACATGACTATAAAACAGGGGAGAAAAAGCCAAATCAAAAAAGTTTGTTTTGGTACCATTCTAAACAACATGACTCTAAAACCTCGGAGAATTATTTTTTCTCCATGGTTCCGTATTCGCATCACTTATCCATAGCTAGATTTCAGTTTAGAAGGTCTGATTTTTTTCTTCACGTTTATTATACCAAACTTTCTCCTTCTTGGCGGAAAAACCCACCATTTTTCAATGGTGGGTTTTCTTTATTTAGTAGCTGTAACAGCGAGCCAGATTTCACTATACTTAGCTTCTGCTGGTCCTTGATATTGCGTAAACGAAATTTCTGGTGCTGCAACAACTTGGTAACCAGATGAAGGCAACCATTCAGAGAATATCCTTGCCCAGGTTTCTTGTAAAGTTTGTGGGAAAGGACCTTCATTTGGAAAAACCGCCCATGTATGAGCAGGTACGCTTAGTTGCTCCAAATCTTCATAGGTATTTTCTTGCGAAGTGGCAAAGCCAATCATGTGTGTCATTTCTCCACCTTCTGTTGTTCGTCCCTCTTGAAAGTCAAAAGAAGCATTTACTACTTGATGAGGATATACATCATCAAATGTATGCATTTCCGCTCGTTGTTGTGGTGTAATGCGCTGTGCTAATTCAATGATTGCTTGATTTTCCCCTTGATACTGCAAGGGAACCTTCTGACTAACTCCGACTATTTGAAACGCTGGTTTTTCAATCAATTTAACATCCATTGATTGTCCTCCTTTAATATCAATATAGAAAGAGAATTTAGGGAACGTTTTTTGGATTTGTGTTTTCATTACTTCAGAAGGTGCTTGTCCTGTCCAATCGCGAAAAGCTCTTGAGAATCCTTCAATACTTTGATAACCATATTTAAAAGCTACATCTGTCACTTTTTCACCAGCAAGTAATGCTAAATTTGCTTCCGCCAAACGTCTCTTTTTAATATATTCAGCCAGACTCATCCCCGCAACAAACGAAAAAGTTCGTTTAAAATGGTAAACAGAAATCCCTGTCTTTTTTGCCAATTCATCGAAGGATACTTCTTCCGTTAAATGTTCTTCAATATAATCCATTGCTTGATTTAAATTTGCGAGCATCCGTGTCCCTCTCTTTCTATTTGAAAGTTTACTAAAGACCAACAAGGATGACTTGATTATTTAGAGCCAACATTCGTCAAGTCGCTACTCTTGATTCATAGCGGCTTTTAAGGCCTGCGCTAAAGCACTTTCTTCTGGTTCGTCTGGTTGTGAATATTTTTTCATCAAACGACGTTCTTCATGTTTAGTCATTTTTTGTTTTCGTTCTTTTTTATCGGGAATTTTTTCAGTAATCGAACAGAATTTACATTTGAAAGAACGACCATTTTTTCCTTCTATGATGACCATTTTTTTATGGCATTGTGGGCAACGGTGATTGGATACTTTAGGATCTTTTCGCCGACGATAAGAACATTCTTGGTTTGTACAAACGTAAATCTTCCCATCTTTCGTATTTTTCTCCCGTAAGTTTGAGCCACAATCTGGACATTTTTTTTGCGTAATGGAAAAATCTTGATATTTTTTCTCGCTTTGTTTAATTTCACGGACTAATTTTTTCGTATCCTCTTCAATATCCTTTAAGAAAAGTTGACTCTTTTGTTGACCCGAAGCGATTGCTTCGAGCGACTTTTCCCATTTTTCCGTTAGTTCAGGTGTCACAAGTGATGGATTCACCAAGTCTAATAGTTGCTTTCCTTTGGCAGAGACACTTAAACCGCTATTGGTTCGTTCCATCAATTCTGATTTAATCAGTTTTTCAATAATTTCAGCTCGCGTTGCCGGTGTGCCTAAACTGTGTTTCTCCATTTTTCCTAACAACGTTCCTTCGGTTAATGGTTTTGGCGGCGACGTTAATTCTTTGTTAATGGTAAAGTTTGGCGCAACGGTCATGCCTTTTTGCCATTGGACAGTGGACAGCGGCTGTTCAGCTGTTGTTTTCCAGCCAGCAACAACTACTTTATTTTGATGAAAGACAAATGTTTCTTTTCCAAAAGCGACTGTAACTTTTGTTTGTTTGGTTTGATTTGGCTCAGCAAACAAACCTAAGAATCGTTGAACAATCATTTGATAGATTTTTTGTTCATCATTGCTTAGCTTTTCATAACGAGGACGTTGTTCAGTTGGAATCAACCCATGGTGATCCGTGACTTTTGCATTTTGGAAAACTTTTTGTTGTTTAACAACGGCCCCATTTTTAAGGTAGCCTTTCACTTCTGGTGAAAAATCAGCAATGGCTTGAAGGCGCTCTTTCATCGTTCCTTTCATATCCGTCGTTAGATATTTGCTGTCAGTTCGAGGATAGGAAACAATTTTATGGGTTTCGTATAAACTTTGTACAAGAGACAACGTTTTCTTTGCAGAAAATTGGAATCGCTGGTTGGCTTCACGCTGGATTTCGGTTAAATCATATGGTAACGGCGCATTTTCTGTTTTAACTTTTTCTTGGATATCGGTAACTAAGCCCTTTTGTTTTGAGAGTTCTTTGACTAATTGTTCTGCTTCCTGCCGTTCTTTTAAAGCGTATGGATTTTTTTGGGTCATCTTTGCTTTTTCTGATTCAACAGATAACGAGATAGTAAAATAAGTTTGAGGCTTAAATTGTTCAATCGTTTTTTCTTGTTGGCGCACCATTGCTAAAGTTGGTGTTTGAACACGACCTGCGGATAAGTTATCTTGATATTTCACTGTCAAGGCCCGTGTGACGTTTAGCCCCACTAACCAGTCAGCTTTTGCGCGCGCCAAGGCAGAATAATACAAATTATCGTAGTCTTTCGCTGGGCGAATTTTCTTAAACCCGTCTTTAATGGCTTTGTCTGTTTGAGATGAAATCCATAAGCGTTTGACTGGTTTGTTAAAACGGACATATTCTAAAATCCAGCGGGCCACTAATTCACCTTCACGACCAGCATCGGTGGCAATTACGGCTTCAGAAACATCTTTACGATTAGCTAATTGTTTAATCGCTTTTAATTGATGTCCCGTTTTCGGTAACGGTTTAATCCCTAAATTCTTAGGAATCATCGGTAAAGTTTCCATTTGCCACGTTTGCCATTCTTTGTTTAAATCTTCTGGCATTTTTAGTCCTAAGAGATGGCCTAAAGCCCAGGTGACAATCACGTTGGGTCCTTCATAATAATTCTTATTTTTTTGATTTGCTCCTAAAACGCGGCTTAAATCTTTTGCTACGCTAGGTTTTTCAGCAATAATTAATTGTTTTGCAACCACTAGTTTCGCTCCTTTTTGAGTGCTATCTTTTCGTATTATACCAAATATTAGCTCGATTTTCTCTAAATTCCGAGAATAGAAAAAGAGTTTAAAGAAAATTCCCTGAGGTTTTTCTTTAAACTCATGCGTTTCAAATAACTTTCCGTTTGCAGAATTTTGTTTTGCCAAAATGATTGGATATTGTGGTAAACTCAGCTTTATTTTCAAAAGTAACCGCATGATGATTTTCTAGTAATGCTAAACCGAAGTATTGTTGTAAATCTTCATCGCATTCTTCACACCAGCGTTCTTCCCCATCATTCCAGAAAGCCGTTAAATAGTTAGGCTTTGTGTTGACGTATGTATAATTCTGAGAAAGTTTTTGCCAAACTTCCACATAATATGTCTCTGCATCGGTCAAGTTATCGAAGGTTTTTTCTTGAACAATGTCCTCTTGCCAATCATCAAAAAACCACCAAGGTTCATTGTCGCCATACATTGTAATTACTTGATACATTGAACCGCTCCTTTTTTTGCTACTGTAGGTATCATAGTCACTTTCTGAAAAAGTTGCAAGGATTTGGTTTCGGACTGAGAAATTTTTGAAATTTATTTTATCCTGCCACTTCTAAAGAAACAATAAAATCTTCAATCATGCGACGATAACTTTCTTCCGGCGTGGCTTCTTCGCGTTGAAAATAACCTAAAAAACGTAAGGTAATATAACCATGGATTAAGCTACGTAATTCTCGACTTTTATGCAGTCGTTCTTCATTATTAAATGGATAAAAAGCTAAAAGTTGTAAGATAATTTGATTGGTTTCATGGATGCCTTCAATTAATTGTTGGTTTTGCGTTTTCGGCACACTGATAAGTAACTCATAGACTGCAGAATTTTCAAAAGCAAATTGTTGGTACGTTTCAGCATATATCCGAATTGCTTCTGCGCCACTCTTACCCACTAAGGCTCTTCGCAATGCATCATTTAATTCTTGAATTAACAAGTCCACTAGAGCATTTTTTACTTCAGCAATATTTTTAAAGTGATTATAGAGTGAAGGATACTTGATGCCTAAATCAACGGCTAAATTTTGAAAGGTTAATTGTTGAACGCCCAATTCTTCCGCTAGGTTGCGGGCACTTTCAAGGATTTTGGCTTTCGTTAAATTCCGTTTTTTTGCCATCTTTCTGACGCCTCCAATTCTTAAATTTTGGACAATTATTAGTTTATCATATCTATTGACTCTTTTTAAACTATAAATTATAGTTTATAATAATAATTTGTAAACATCATTTTTGAAAGAAGGCTGTTTGGCATGCATATTACCAACCGTTCTCATTTGGCCGATCGTTATGGCAAACGAACCAGTGCAGAATTTTTATTACACGAACGTCCTATTTTATCTTTTCCTATTTCTTTAGCGGCCATTCCTAAAGAAGCCCGTTATTTATCCTGGGAATTAATTGATTATGACACGATTCCTCTAATCGGTTTCCCTTTTATTCATTGGTTAGCTGCCAATGTTCCTGTAACCAATGAGATTCCTGAAGACTTTAGTCGAACAGCACTCAAGCCAACCATTCAAGAAAAAATAGTCTTGCTTCTCCTTTGGGGAAACAGATGATTCCTGCGCTTGCTACTGAAACGTTACCTGAGTTAACCGAACGTTATCTGGGGTTAAGCCCTCGCTCTGGTGTGCACACCTATACGTTATATGTGTACGCTACAAAAAATCCACTAAATTTAAAAGAAGGCTTTTTTGCGAATGAATTGCATCAAGCATTGAATGATCAACGACTCGCCAAAGCCAAATTTGAATTTCTTTACTAGAAAGTGAGGAAATAGAATGTATGAATTAATTAAAAGTAAAATTTTCCGTCCAAGACAACCTTGGGAAAAAAATCTGCTTGTTTTATGGTTTGGCACATTTATGGCTGGTATTGGCTTTAGCTTAGTGATGCCATTCATGCCTCTTTATATCAACACATTAGGTACTTTTACCCACCAACAATTGAATTTTTGGAGCGGAATCACGTTCTCCTCCACTTTTTTAGTCACGACCATTGTTTCTCCTTGGTGGGGCCGTTTAGCCGACCGAAAAGGACGCAAGTTAATGTTATTACGTGCTTCATTAGGGATGGCTATCGTCATTAGTTTAATGGGCGCAGTCACAAGTGTTTATCAATTGATTGGCTTGCGCTTATTACAAGGTGTTTTTTCTGGTTATATCAGTAATGCGACTGCGTTAGTTGCTACAGGCACACCTAAGGAAAAAAGCGGTCAAGTGCTTGGTACTTTAGCCACTGGTTCTGTTACCGGCACGTTGCTTGGTCCTCTTTTGGGCGGTGTCACTGCGTCTATTTTCGGTTATCGGCCAACCTTTTTCATTACTGGTACGATTTTATTACTCGTTTTTGTTTTGAGTCTCGTCTTTGTCCATGAAGAGTTTGTGCCAATTGAAAAAAATCAAGCCGCATCTGGGAAACAAATTTTAAAAAAACTAGAACATCCCCACGTGATTCTTGGAATGTTTATTACGACATTAATCATTCAAGCTTCCAATAATTCAATTAGTCCCATCATCAGTTTATATATTCAACAATTGTTGGGTGGTCACGGAAATGTCACCTTAATTAGCGGAGTCATTGCTTCTATTCCAGGGATTGCAACGTTAATAGCCGCCCCACGTTTCGGCCGCTTAGGCGATCGTATTGGCAGTGAACGTATCTTGACAATTGGCTTAATTTTAGCCATTTTCGTTTATCTACCAATGGCCTTTGTTCAAAATGTCTGGCAGCTTGCTATGCTTCGTTTCTTAGTTGGGATTTCCGATGCCTGTTTACTACCAGCTGTTCAAACGTTGATCACTCGTTATTCCCCAAGTGACGCTGCAGGTCGCATTTTTAGTTACAATCAATCTTTCCAAGCGACAGGAAATGTGATTGGTCCTATGATTGGTTCAAGCGTATCTGCCGCTTTCGGTTATCGTGGGGTCTTTATTTCCACTTCTTGTCTGGTTCTCCTTAACCTTCTATGGGTTCGTCGAAGCACCGCCGAATTAAAAAAAGAGAAAAATGATGACTAAGTTATACACAGAAAAGTTATCCACAATTTGAATTTTTATTTTTTCTCTTTTTCTTATTTTAAAAAAAATAGGCATATAAAACAAAAAAGAAAAGCGGATATTTACTGGTTTTACGACCAGCATATCCGCTTTTCATTTGGTTAACTATACGCTTTTTGTTTCACAACTCGTGAAACTTTTTAGACGTATTGTAGTTCTTTTTCATCTTGGTAGGCGCGATCAATTAAGCCGCCCCCTAAGCATTCCATCCCATCATAAAAAACAACAGCTTGACCTGGAGTGACTGCACGCGCTGGTTCCTTAAACGTAACGGTTGCTTTTGTGCCATCTTCAGATAAGGAAACATGCACTGGAATATCTGCTTGACGATAACGGAATTTAGCCGTACAGTCAAACTCTTTTGGCATTGGCGTATCAACAGTAAAATGAACCTCACTAGCTTCTAAATGTGTTGCATATAGTTTTTCATGGTGAAATCCTTGTCCCACATATAATGTATTGGTAGTTAAATCTTTCCCAATCACAAACCATGGTTCTTGTGTTTTACCGCCGCCACCAATTCCTAAGCCTTGGCGTTGACCGATAGTATAATACATCAGACCATCATGTTGTCCTTTGATTTCGCCATCTTCTGTCACCATGTTGCCTTTTTTAGCTGGTAAATAATTACTCAAAAATTCTTTGAAATTCTTTTCACCAATAAAACAAACGCCCGTTGAGTCTTTTTTCTTGGCTGTGGCTAATCCAGCACGTTCAGCAATTGCACGAACTTCTGACTTTTCCATGCCACCCAACGGAAACATTGTTTTTGCCAATTGGGCTTGTGATAATTGGCTTAAAAAATAGGTTTGGTCTTTATTATTGTCAATTCCACGTAACATATGCACTACGCCATTTTCATCCGTTTCTACTTGTGCATAATGGCCAGTTGCAACATAGTCAGCGCCTAGTTGCATAGCATAATCTAGGAATGCTTTAAATTTAATTTCTTTATTACACATGACATCTGGATTTGGTGTCCGTCCTAACCGATATTCTGCTAAAAAATATTCAAACACACGGTCCCAATATTCTTTTTCAAAATTGACCGAATAATACGGAATCCCAATTTGATCCGCTACTTTTGCGACATCTTTATAATCCTCAGTTGCGGTACAGACACCATTTTCGTCTGTATCGTCCCAATTTTTCATAAAGATCCCAATTACATCATAGCCTTGCTCTTTTAAAAGCAACGCTGTGACAGATGAATCGACACCGCCACTCATGCCTACCACGACACGCGTTTTGCTGTTATCTGCCATTTTATCACCATCATTTCAATTAGATTCTGAAATCATCCACGATTTGAAGGTCGTAACTTTTCAGTGCTTTTCATTATACTATTTTTTTGAAATAAGTAAAGCAAGCCGGGCGTATAATGAGAAAATACTTGGAACAAAGACACAGCCAACAAGCTGTTGCTTTCAAATAAACAGAAAACCTGAAGGAACAAGCTACTTTCACTTGTTTCTTCAGGTTTCTCTAAATTATTCTACTTTCTCTAATACACCACGGCTAATTAAGCCATCCATTAAGAAAAAGTATTTTTCTTTACTCATTTCATGTTGTTCATTCTTGAAAATATTCATTGGTTTTAAACCATTTGCCGTTGTAATGGACATTTTCAACTCTTTTAGATCAGCAGTGATCGTAATTTTTAATTTGAAGCCTTCATTTCTCTGAGGCGTTGGATCTAAGGAACGAATCAATTGAAAGTTCCCTGATTTTGTTTCAGTAAAGCCGTTATCTTTTAATGTATAGCGTTTTGCACTAGGATGTACTTTGTAAAAAACTGTTGAGCCTTCAACAGCAGCCGTTGTTGTAAATGCCATGGGTTCCACCTCGTTATTTTCATTGTTATCTTCATTATAGCGAAAACCTTTAGCTGCCGCAATCAGATTATTTTTTCAATTGTTGAATCACTGCAACTAGTACTTCAGAAAAAGTCGCAATTTCTTCTGGTGTGTTCCCGTAGCCAAAACTAATCCGGATTGATTCTTTAATAGCTGAGGAATTTTCTCCATACATCGCTGTCAACACGTGCGAAGGATCCACAGTTCCCGCTGTACAAGCCGAGCCTGTTGAAATCGCAATACCTCTTAAGTCCAAATGCATTAAGAGCAAATCACTGGGAATTCCTTTTAAATGAAGATTTAAGACATGCGCTAAACGATTGGTTGGTTCACCATTAATTGAAAAATCAATATTGGCTTCTTCTAACGCTTTTAAAATAATCGTTTGAAAACTTTGATAAGCTGTTTTTCTTGCTTGCTTTTCTGTAGAAGTTAGTAATGAAACGGCAGTACCCATGCCAATAATTCCAGCTAAGTTTTCCGTGCCCGCACGTCGTTTTTCTTCTTGTTCCCCACCATGTAAAAGAGGTGGTAATTGGATTGCATCGCTTTTAAATAAAAAACCTACGCCTTTTGGACCATTGATTTTATGAGCGGAAATACTTAATAAGTCGATCCCTAATGCATGAGGTAAAATGACTTCACTTCCATAAGCTTGGACGGCATCTGTATGAAAAATCGCCGAATGATTTTTAAGAATTGCACCAACTTCAGCAATCGGTAATCGATTTCCAATTTCATTATTGCCATACATCATTGAAACCAAGATCGTTTCTTCGCGTAAAGACTTTTTGAATTGATCCATTGAAATCTGACCATTTTCATTCACAGGCAAGTAAGTCACTTCAAAGCCTAACGTTTCTAAGTATTCCATCGTTCGTAACACAGCGGGATGTTCAATTGCCGTAGTAATAATATGTTTTCCTTCCTTTTGACGAGAAAAAGCAACTGCCAAGATGGCTGTGTTATCCCCTTCTGTGCCACCACTATTAAAAATAATTTCGTGGGGTTTGGCTTGTAAGCTCTCGGCAATCGTTTGACGCACTTCTTCCAGAAGACCGTGTGCCTTTCGTCCAAACTGATGAATACTTGATGGATTGCCAAAAGTCGTTTGCATATTTTCAGTCATCGCTTGAATGACCGTTGGATGAAGCGGCGTTGTTGCCGCATGATCTAAATAAATGGGTTCCAAATGACTCGTCCCTTTCCTTATGTTCTGGCGTTATTCTAGCATAAAAAGCTTAAAACACAAAATCAGAATACTTTCTCTTCTATTTATAAAAGAGATAAGAAAAATAGGCCCAACACTATTAAAGTTGTTAGACCTATTTCTAGTTTAAGGAATCACTTATTCTCC
>OKHA01000154.1_pt1 | contig 11714 bp, 7 predicted proteins | sample 1613681 | NCBI WGS metagenome assembly OKHA01 (sample SAMN04436870, study PRJEB24849) | human gut metagenome | biome: human gut; feature: NICU; material: stool | host: Homo sapiens | place: USA: Saint Louis, MO | collected 2011-08-28
AGAATGTTAAAATAAAAAAGACAAAACAATAAACGGGAGGGATCGTTTATGAATATTGAAAAAATGACAACCACGCTACAAGAGGCGATTGCTGAAGCTCAAAAAGTTGCGGTGACACGGCAACATCAAGAAATTGATATCGCACATTTATGGAAAATTTTTCTTCAACCAAACCATTTTGGACGTAATTTTTACACAGATGCTGGTTTAGATGTTGACGCATTTGAACGAGAAGTAGATAACGCGTTAGATGAATATCCAAGTGTGGCGGGCGGTAATGTGCAATATGGTCAAAATTTAAGTCAAAATTTGTTCCATTTATTGCAAGAAGCTGATTCACTTCGAGAAGAATTCCAAGATGAATTTTTATCAACCGAAATTGTACTTTTAGCTTTAATGAAATTGAAAAATTATCGTTTAACAAAATATTTAATGCAACAAGGCATTACGGAAAAAGAGTTAAGAAAAAATATTGAAGAGATGAGAGGAGGAGATCGTGTGACTTCTCAAAACCAGGAAGAACAATACAAAGCATTAGAAAAATACGGTGTTGACTTAGTACAACAAGTAAAAGCAGGAAAACAAGATCCAATCATTGGTCGTGACGAAGAAATTCGTGACGTTATTCGGATTTTATCAAGAAAAACTAAAAATAATCCAGTCTTAATTGGTGAACCAGGTGTTGGTAAAACAGCGATTGTTGAAGGATTAGCACAACGAATCGTTCGTAAAGATGTTCCCGAAAACTTAAAAGATAAAACCATTTTTTCTTTAGATATGGGTGCCTTAATTGCGGGAGCAAAATTCCGTGGCGAATTTGAAGAACGGTTAAAAGCTGTTTTAAAAGAAGTGAAAAAAAGTGATGGCAAAATCATTTTATTCATTGATGAAATTCATAATATCGTCGGAGCTGGTAAAACTGAAGGCAGTATGGACGCCGGGAATTTATTAAAACCGATGCTAGCACGTGGTGAATTGCATTTAATCGGTGCCACAACGCTTGATGAATATCGCCAATATATGGAAAAAGATAAAGCCTTAGAACGTCGTTTCCAAAAAGTATTAGTCAAAGAACCAACAGTAGAAGATACAATTTCTATTTTGCGTGGCTTAAAAGAACGATTTGAAATTCACCACGGCGTGAATATTCATGACAATGCTTTAGTTGCTGCCGCTACTTTATCCGATCGCTATATTACTGATCGTTTCTTACCAGATAAAGCGATTGACTTAGTCGATGAAGCAAGCGCAACGATTCGAGTGGAAATGAATTCGATGCCAACAGAGCTCGATCAAGTAACACGTCGGTTAATGCAACTAGAAATTGAAGAAGCGGCCTTGAAAAAAGAATCAGATGATGCAAGTAAAAAACGGTTAGCCAACTTGCAAGAAGAATTAGCAGATTTGCGTGAAGAAGCCAACTCAATGAAAATGCAATGGGAAACGGAAAAAGAAGAAGTTAATGCGGTTTCCAACAAACGTGCAGAGATTGATAAAGCAAAACACGAATTAGAAGATGCTGAAAATAATTATGATTTAGAACGAGCTGCTGTTTTGCGTCATGGAACAATTCCACAATTAGAACATGAATTGAAAGAATTGGAAGAAAAGAACGCTAAAGATAACGTCAAAATGGTACAAGAATCGGTTACTGAAAACGAAATTGCGCAAGTGGTCGGTCGTTTAACCGGCATTCCTGTGACAAAATTAGTTGAAGGCGAACGAGAAAAATTAATGAAACTGAATGAAACATTACACAAACGTGTGATTGGTCAAGATGAAGCCGTCGATGCTGTTAGTGATGCGGTAATTCGTTCAAGAGCAGGATTACAAGATCCAAATCGCCCACTCGGTTCGTTCCTTTTCTTAGGACCAACTGGTGTTGGTAAAACAGAACTTGCTAAAGCCTTAGCTGAAGATTTGTTTGATTCTGAAGATCATATGGTACGGATTGACATGAGTGAATACATGGAAAAACATGCCGTGTCTCGTTTGGTTGGTGCCCCTCCAGGCTATGTTGGTTATGAAGAAGGTGGCCAGTTAACGGAAGCTGTTCGTCGAAACCCTTATACAATTGTCTTATTAGACGAAATTGAAAAAGCGCACCCAGATGTCTTTAATATCTTATTACAAGTTTTAGATGATGGTCGTTTGACAGATTCTAAAGGTCGAGTCGTTGATTTTAAAAATACAGTTTTAATTATGACAAGCAACATCGGTTCTCAGCTTTTATTGGAAGGTGTGACACCTGAAGGAACAATTCCCGAAGAAGTTGAAAATCAAGTCATGAATATTCTAAAAGGACACTTTAAACCAGAGTTCTTAAACAGAATTGATGATACCATTTTATTCACACCATTGAGCTTGGATAATGTGAAAGGAATCATTGGTAAAATGACCGCACAACTTGCTCATCGTTTAGAGCAACAAGAAATTGTGTTGGAAATCACTGATGAAGCTAAAACATGGATTGCTGAAAATGGGTATGAGCCAGCTTATGGAGCTCGTCCGTTAAAACGTTTCATTACTCGCGAAGTCGAAACACCATTAGCAAAAGAAATTGTTTCTGGACGAGTAATGCCAAAAACAAAAGTCACGATTAGTCTATTAGACAATCAATTAGTTTTTGAAAATGAACCAATAGAAGAAGTATAAAAAAAGAACGAGCGAATTCGCTCGTTCTTTTTTATTATGACAATCGTTGCTTAATTTCTTCCAACAAGTCCTCTTCTGAAGAAACAACCCGACCATTCAATTTAATCAAACCAACTGTATAAAGGTTTAAATAATGGAATTGATTTTCAGCGACTTCGTTCAAAGCATCAAGCTTTTGGTGATTATCAGCACCTTGTTGGCGGCTGTCTGTGTAAAGGGCAACCACCGGGATTCCTTTGGCATAAGCAACACCAATTTCTGAAGCTACGCCCGCATCAATGGTTGGTCCGTCTAATAAAGCAACCAATAAGTCGCTAGCAAGGACGTTTTCTGTATCTGCTAAGGCAATCATTTTGCTATCGGCATAAGCAGATTTGTCGTTAATCGCTGCATTTTCTTGTGGTAAATAAAGATCGATTGTTTTATCCAATTGTCGAATTTGTTCGACTAAATAGGCATTATAACGTAAGTCAGCTTGCGAAAATAAAGGTCCTGCAAAATAAATTTTTGTCATTTGTCTGTCTCCAATCCAAGGGTTTAGAAATAATCACTAAAATAAGCTTCTTGGTCAGGAAAAATCCGTTCCAAAGAATTTAAAGTTTCTTTATCTGTATCAATGCGCTCAATTCGATGTAAGTACGAAGGGCGTCGGTAATTCATGACTAAACAAGTTAGTGTTTGAATATCTAAGTGAACGGCGGTGCCTAGAGGTTCATCCGTAATGGTTACTTGATCATTTTCATCCCAAATTAAGCCAAAAATACCATTATTCCACTCAGCGACAGGATCTTTAACGACAAAATGGAAGGGCTTAGCTGTACTTTCAAAAGGAAAGTTTTCTAAAAAGGCTTTGACATCAACAATTCGCGCCATATAATAGGGCTCAATGCTTTCTTTAATTTGGCTGTCTTCTAAAAGAAAGGCTAATGGTTCGTTTTTATAGATATCGCCCTTGACCCAATAAACCATCGAAAAATGCGCAGTAATAAAATTCCACAAGCCATTTCGGGCTTCTTGGTTCAAGTAAAACATTTCCTTAATATGAAATACCTCATCGGCCACCCAATAGAAAAGTACTCCTAAAGGTTCTTGATTGGCACCATAATAGACAGCAGCAGTCCGTTCTTCCTCGTTTTCGAAACGCCAATATTCTTCCCAGTTGAAGGCACTACGAATGAGCGCGCCGTGATTTTGACGAGCGAATCGCGCATAGACATCAAAGACATCTGGGTGATCGACAGCTAACCGTTCAATCATTCCTGGAACAGGAACGGTTTTTGGTAATTGCGTATCCCGAATTTTAAAAGATAACTTGTCGGACATAATTTCCCAACCTTTACGTCGGTAATAAGGGATGTTGTAAGGGAAAAGATAAGAAATCCACTGTTTATCTTGGCGCATTTCTTCTAATGCTGTTTGAATCAAGTCTTTCATTAAACCGTGGTTGGCATATTCAGGATAGGTACCGACACCAGTAACGCCGCCCATTTTATATAAAGCGCCATGGATATTGACTTCGCATGGATAGATAGCAATTTGTGAAATTAATTGATTTTCGTGAAACCAGCCAAATACTTTTGAAAGTTCTAAAATCGGTTGTTTTGATTTGATAAATGCGCGTTTATTTTCAAAACCACTTTCTTCAATATCTGCTTCAGTTACTTGAAAAACATAGGAAAGAAGTTCATTAAATTGATCAATGTGTTCTTCCTCAACAGGCTTTAAGGTCAGTTGCTTTCGAAATTCTTGTTCATCCATTTTTCCATCTCCAATAAATTTACTGTTTTTAGTATACCAAATTTTTCGAAACTCTGTTAGCCTTTCGAAACCAAAAGAATAAAAGGGAAGTGCTTTAAATCTTCTTCAAAAATTGGTATAATGAAAAGTGCTGATTATCCTAGACCTTTAAACATGATAATTTGATAAAAAAGGCAACTAAAATATAACAATTGATTAATGAAGCTAGCAGGGAGCTAGCTTTTCTTAAAAGAAATGAGGCAAAAAATGAACAATAAAGAAATGAAAGCAAGACAAGAGAAAATTCGTAATTTCTCGATCATTGCCCACATTGACCATGGGAAGTCAACTTTAGCCGACCGGATTTTGGAAAAAACAAATACAGTTAGCAGTCGAGAAATGCAAGATCAATTACTTGATTCAATGGATTTAGAGAGAGAACGCGGCATTACCATCAAATTGAACGCCATTGAATTAAACTATACAGCCAAAGATGGTGAAACCTATACTTTCCATTTGATTGACACACCAGGGCACGTCGATTTCACCTACGAAGTTTCTCGTAGTTTGGCAGCTTGTGAAGGGGCTGTTCTAGTTGTTGATGCGGCGCAAGGAATTGAAGCGCAAACGCTAGCAAATGTCTATTTGGCATTGGATAATGACTTAGAAATTTTACCTGTTATTAATAAAATTGATTTACCCGCCGCTGATCCAGAGCGTGTTCGGGCAGAGATTGAAGACGTAATTGGAATTGATGCGTCGGAAGCTGTTTTAGCAAGTGCAAAAGCAGGGATTGGGATTGAAGATATTTTAGAACAAGTGGTGGAGTATGTACCAGCTCCATCAGGCGATATTGAGGCTCCTTTAAAGGCTTTGATTTTTGACTCTATTTACGATAGTTATCGGGGGGTCGTTTTAAACATCCGTGTAATTGACGGTGTCGTTCGTCCTGGGGATAAAATCCAAATGATGAGTAACGGTAAAACGTTTGATGTAACAGAAGTCGGCGTTTTTTCACCGAAACCAATTGCTCGTGATTATTTAATGGTTGGTGATGTGGGTTATATCACCGCTAGCATTAAAACGGTTCAAGATACACGGGTCGGGGATACAGTGACTTTGGCCGACAATCCAGCAGCAGAAGCACTACCAGGCTACCGCAAAATGAATCCAATGGTTTATTGTGGCTTATATCCAATTGATACGTCGCGCTACAATGATTTACGGGAAGCATTAGAAAAATTACAATTAAATGATGCGGCGTTACAATTTGAACCAGAAACATCGCAAGCTTTAGGGTTTGGTTTCCGTTGTGGTTTCTTAGGTTTGCTGCACATGGATGTTGTTCAGGAACGTTTGGAACGAGAATTTAATTTAGAGTTAATTACAACAGCACCGTCCGTAATTTATCATGTTAATAAAACAGACGGAACAACCGTTGTTGTTGATAACCCAGCTGAATTTCCAGAACCAGTAACGATTGAATCTGTGGAAGAACCTTATGTTAAAGCGCAAATCATGGTGCCAAACGATTATGTAGGAGCAGTAATGGAATTATCACAACGTAAACGTGGCGAATTCATTACAATGGATTACTTAGACGATTATCGTGTAAACGTAGTTTATGAAATTCCGTTATCTGAAATCGTGTTTGACTTTTTCGATAAATTGAAATCAAGTACAAAAGGCTATGCATCCTTAGATTACGAAATGGCTGGCTATCGTACCAGCCGCCTAGTGAAAATGGATATTCTATTAAATGCTGAAAAAGTGGATGCGTTAAGCTTTATTGTTCACCGAGATTTCGCATTTGAGCGTGGAAAAGCGATTGTTGAGAAACTGAAAAAACTAATTCCACGTCAACAGTTTGAAGTCCCAGTTCAAGCGGCGATTGGTCAAAAAATTGTGGCTCGTTCAGATATTAAAGCCTTACGCAAAAACGTACTGGCTAAATGCTATGGTGGCGATGTTTCTCGTAAACGTAAATTGTTAGAGAAACAAAAAGAAGGGAAGAAACGGATGAAACAAATTGGATCCGTGGAAGTTCCTCAAGAAGCCTTTATGGCGGTTCTGAAAATGGATGAAGATGATCAGAAAAAATAAACAGAAAAACAAGACAACCTTTTTCGTTGTCTTGTTTTTCTAAACTACTTAAAAACGATAAAGGTGTGTAGACAATGAATACTATCTTAACAGGTGATCGTCCAACTGGTAAATTGCACCTAGGACATTACGTAGGTTCCTTAAAAAAACGAGTAGAAATGCAAGCAGACCCTACAAATCAATTATTTGTCATGATTGCAGATTTACAAGCATTGACAGATAATGCAAAAAATCCCGAAAAAGTTTCAGCCAATGTTTTAGAAGTTGCTTTGGACTATTTAGCAGTTGGTTTAGACCCTACGAAAACAACAATTTTTATCCAATCGCAAATTCCACAGTTAGCTGAATTAACAATGTACTATCTAAATTTAGTGACCACGTCACGTGTTCGTCGGAATCCAACGGTCAAAGCAGAAATTGAGCAAAAAAAATTTGGGGAAGGTGTTCCGACAGGATTCTTTATTTATCCCGTTTCACAAGCTGCTGATATTACTGCCTTTCAAGCGAACTTAGTCCCAGTTGGGGAAGACCAAAAACCAATGTTGGAACAAGCGCAAGAAATTGTGCATAGTTTTAATCAGACGTACGGTGAAGTTTTAGTTAGACCGGAAGCTGTGTTACCACCAAAAGGCATGGGACGCTTGCCAGGAATTGATGGCAACGGAAAAATGAGTAAGTCTTTAGGCAATGGTATCTATCTTTCAGATCCAGCTGAAGTGGTACAGAAAAAAGTAATGAGTATGTATACCGATCCAAATCATATTCGTATAGAGGACCCAGGACAAGTTGAAGGAAATATGGTCTTTACTTACTTGGATGTCTTTGGGAAAGAGAAAGAATATATTGAAGAATTAAAAGAGCACTATCGTCATGGCGGTTTAGGAGATGTGAAAATTAAACGTTACTTAATTGATGTCTTAGAAGAAGAACTCGCACCGATTCGTCGACGTCGTGAAGAGCTGGCTAAAAATCCAGAAGCGATTATGGAAATGTTGCATAAAGGAAGTCTTGCTGCTGAAAAAGTGGCAGCACAAACCTTAACAGAAGTCAAAAAAGCGATGGGAATTCAATATTTCTAAGCAATAAAAGAACTGGAACGAGTCAAAAGAAGAATGACTTGTTCCAGTTCTTTTTAAGTGGTTTGAAATTGACTATTATATAAGCTGGCGTAAAGAGTCGGAGCTTGTAATAGTTCCTGATGCGTTCCTTTTTCAATAATATCGCCATTTTTCATCACTAAAATTAAATCAGCATTTTCAATCGTGGATAATCGATGAGCGATAACGAAGCTTGTTCGATTTTCTGTGACAGTTTCCATCGCTTTTTGAATATGGGCTTCTGTTCGTGTGTCCACACTCGAAGTTGCTTCATCGAGAATAACAACGGGCGGATTTGCTAAAATGATTCGGGCGATGGTTAATAACTGTTGTTGTCCTTGTGATAATGCACCATTTTCGCTAGAAATAATTGTGTCATATCCTTGAGGAAGGGTCCGAATAAAATGATCACATTGAGCAATTTTAGCTGCTTCAATTATTTCTTCACGAGAAGCGTCTTTTTTTCCATAGGCAATATTATCTGCTACGGTTCCTTCAAATAGCCAAGTGTTTTGTAAAACCATGCCAAATAAATTTCTTAGATTTTGTCGAGAAAGTTTCGTAATATCAATCCCATCAAAAGTAATGGCGCCTTGATTTATTTCATAGAAACGCATTAATAAGTTGACTAATGTTGTTTTACCAGCGCCGGTGGGTCCCACAATGGCCACTGTTTTTTTCGGTTGAACAGAAAAATCAACATTTTTCATTAAAATTTTTTCTGGTGTGTAGCCAAATTGAACATTTTTAAATTCAATGGCTCCTTTAGGAGAAGAAATAGTTTCTAAATGAGTTGCTTCTGGCTGTTCATCAGCTTCATCTAAGATAACAAAAATCCGATCAATGGAAGCCATCGCTGCTTGAATTGAGTTAATGACATAAGAAGCGGTAGAAATCGGCTCAGAAATTTGGTTGATATATTGCAAATACGCTTGCAAGAAACCAATCGTAATACCACCAGATAAAACGAGCATTGCGCCTAAGATAGCACTAATAATAAAAGCCAACTGATTAATAAAACGAATAGCTGGATAAATCGCAAAATTTAGAAACTGTGCTTTTTTAAAGGCACGATAATGTTGTTGATTAACAGCATCAATTGTTTTTTCAGCATTTTGCTGTTGATTAAAGGTTTTTGTGACCAAATTTCCTGCTAAATATTCTTCCATCTTATTATTTAATTGACCTAATTCAGCTTGACTTTGATCAGCAAACACCTTGTTTTTATTCGCGATTTTTGTCGTCATGAAAGTACTGCCGCCAATTAGGAGCAACACTAAAATGGTTAATTTTGCATCAATATAGAACAACATGATTCCTGCAAAAAGGATAGTCACGACGGAAGTGAAAAATTGGTTGATGCCTGTTAAAAGAACTTGTGACAATTGGTTTAAGCCAGTTGTTGAACGACTAATGATATCGCCCACTTGGTGATTGTCAAAGAAGGCCATTGGTAAAGTTTTAAACTTTTTTGTCACTTCTTTTCTAATTCTTAAAGTAACCCGTTCGCTTAAAGAAGCCATTGCTCGTTCCTGAATAAAAGAAGTGATACTACTAATGATTGAAAAGAGAATTAAAAGTAAGACGGGACCTAAGAGCGCTTCTTCAACTAAAGGAAGTGTCATACCTTTGAGCCCGACACGCTTGATAGCTTCTAAGAGGTTATCAATCCCGATTGCCATAATATAGGTCATGGCAACAATTAATAAGTTTCCAATTAAACTGCAGATCATTAGACCATAAAAGATTGGATGCTCAGGTTTAATCATTTTCCAGAAACGTTTAAAGCTTTGAAGATTCATTGTTTTTTTCATTGTATGGCTTGAAAAGAAAACTTTCTTTCAAGCAGTCACATCCTTTCTTTAATTACTTGGGTAAGATACCTTGCGATTTAGCAAAGTCTTGGTAATAGCTATTAGTGGTAAGTAAATCAGCGTGGGTGCCTTGACCAACAATCCTTCCTTCATCTAGGACGATAATATTGTCAGCGTTCATGATTGTACTTAACCGTTGAGCAACAATGAGTAAAGTTTTGTCCGACATTTGTGCATGTAAAGCGGCACGTAGAGCGGCATCAGTTTTGTAATCTAATGCGGAAAAGCTATCATCGAAAATATAAACGTCTGCCGGTTTGATTAAGGCTCGTGCAATACACATTCTTTGTTTTTGACCACCAGAATAGTTGGACCCGCCTTGTGCTACGAAACTTTCAATCCCTTGTGGTAAGGAATCGATAAATTCAGAAGATTGTGAAATTTCTAGTGCCGTTCTTATTTCTTCTGTAGTTGCTTTGGCATTTCCCATTAATAAGTTTGATAAGATTGTCCCACTGAAAAGAAAGGCTTTTTGTGGCACATAACTGATGACTTGGCGAATCGTTTGCTGAGATAATGAGCGGATATCTGTGCCAGAATAGCTAATCGTGCCGGCTGTGACCTCATTTATTCGTAAAAGTAACTTAACTAAAGTACTTTTACCAGCGCCAGTTGCACCAACAATCGCCGTTGTTTTTCCTTTAGGAATGACAAAACTAACATTTTCTAAAACAGGATCAGCTGTTTCTGTGTATTGAAACGTGACGTGATCGAAGCAAATCAAGGCTTTCTCAGGATGATAAGCAATGGTTGCTTCAGTATGAGGATCGCTAATTTCAATTTCTTCTGACAAAACTTCTTGCAAGCGATTCAAGGAAGCAACGGACCGTGGAATGACAACTAATACCATAGCCGCGATCATTAAGTAGGCCAAAGTTAGAAGCGTATATTCAATCACAGCTGTAACGGTGCCAATTTGTAGGGTGCCTACCGCCACTAAATTACCGCCAAACCACAAAATAGAGGCATACACAACGCCCATTAATAAAAAGGCAACGGGAGTAATCCAAGCAAAGATTCGATTCACTTTGCTCATGCGTTCAGCATAATTTTTAAATGTTTGATTGGTTCGCTGCTCTTCAAAATCTTGATTATTGAACGCACGAATCATATTAATTCCAGTAAAGAACTCTCGTAAAGTCGTAGTAATTCGATCCATTTTTGGTTGAATTTTTAAAGATAAAGGGGTACCTTTTTTCATTAAAAAATAAACAACGACTAAGTAAAATACGATGGAAGCCAATGTTACCCAAGCGAGTGAAACTGAATAAGAAAATGTCATCACTAAGGCAAATAAACTAATAATAGGCGCTGGAAAGATTAATTGGCAAAATAGCACAATCATTGTTTGAACATTATCTACATCGTTGGTCATTCTAGTTAGCAAAGAATTTGAACCAAATTTATCAACATTTTTCATCGAGAATTGTTGAAATTTTTTAAAGAACAATCCTCTAACTTGGAAACCAAATTTAGCAGCTACTAAAGCAGACAAATAGCTAGAAATAATTGCGGCAATTGTTCCAATGAATGCCACAAGAAACATTTGTATGCCAATCGTTTTAATTACTTGTTGGTCACCGCTAACGATGCCCACATCAATCAACTTGCCAACTAATTTAGGGACGCCAAGGGTTCCTGCGATTTGCAAACAGATGGTTAAAGTTGTCGCAAGAACAATCCATTTATTTTCTTTAATAAACTCTTTCATTAATTTCATGAAATTTCCTCCTTAAACAATACCGTTTTAGCTGTTACAAAGAGTCATTGTACACGTTCAAGTAACTTGAATGTCAACAGTAGAAATGCTAAACTTTTTGATGGAGGGAACAGTATGGAAAAAAATTACACAATAAAAGATGTTTCTGAGTTGTTAAATATCCCTAAGTCCACGATTCGTTATTGGGACGAGCAAGGGTTGATTAGTACAACACGCAATGAAGAAAACGGATATCGAACCTTTGATTTAGAAGATTTGTTCAAAATATATGATATTGATTTTTATCGAAAAATGGGGATTCCTATCAAAGATATGTTGAATTTATATAAAAAGACACCTACCGATCTCTATGCCACCATGGAAGCAACAGAAGAACAACTGGGGCAAGAAATAAAAAGGCTTCAGCATAAATACAAAGAAATCAAGAAAAGAAAATTACATTTACATGCGTTAATTGATTTAGAAACATTGGTTTTTTCAGATGAACCAATTCCTTTTGATAAAATTGTTGTTGTTGATATTGAGGAT
>OKHA01000178.1_pt1 | contig 10405 bp, 8 predicted proteins | sample 1613681 | NCBI WGS metagenome assembly OKHA01 (sample SAMN04436870, study PRJEB24849) | human gut metagenome | biome: human gut; feature: NICU; material: stool | host: Homo sapiens | place: USA: Saint Louis, MO | collected 2011-08-28
GTTTCAGATACATATGAAACATTTGCAAGTCACTTTTTTCGACAAAAACCACACTAACTAATGAAAGAAAAAAAGTATGAGTTCTATAACTCAAAAACAGTCGGCAAGAGAATTAAAGAAATTCGTAACAGTTTTAATTGTACAATGGAGCAATTCGGTCGTTTAATTGGTAATGCAACTAAAGCCGCAGTTTACAACTGGAAAAAAGGAAAAAGGCTTCCAACGAATGATAGCCTTGAATTAATCGCAATCTTAGGAAGAACAAGCGTTGAATGGGTTGTTTACGGAGATTTAGATGAGTACATCTCTTCTATAACTCACAGTCAATTCAAAACCCTACGAAGATATAAAGAAATTTTATATCTTCGTAGGGCATACAGAAATCTTCCAACTATATGAGGCATCTACACCGGAAACGAAGCAATCTATAATAGAAAAAGTGATTGAGAATGCTAACCAAATCAATTGGAGTTACTCAGACACATATCAAATTACAGACTCATTTTTAGTAATTGCAGATAAACTACTAAGGAGAAATAAATATGCAGAAAATCTACCGTCAGATATCAAAGAACTGCTATTAGCAATTGAACAGCAAAATCTAACAGACAATGAACTAGATTCTTTATTAGACTCTATCCGGAGTTACTTCAAAAATTAAGATAAGAAGAATTTAATTCGAAAGGTGGGATGCAATGAAAGGTAGCCTGTAAACTCTCTCAGCGGGTTTTATGGCTTCTCAAGGAGGAAAAAACAATGGCAACATTTAAACAGTACAAAAAGAAAGATGGATCAACTAGATGGCTCTACAAAGTTTATTTGGGTAAAGACCCTGTAACTGGAAAAGAGATAAGAACTACACGAAGAGATTTCCAAACAAAGAAGCAAGCTTCTTTGGATTTAGCTCGGTTACAATTAGAAATTGAATCTGACGGTATCGGTAACCGAAACACTGTAAAAAACCTACCAAGAGCTTTATGAACTATGGATGAGTCAACACAAGGGGAATATTCGAAATACGACAGAGCAACGGATTAGAAATTACTTTAAAAATCAAATTCTTCCCTACTTCGGTAAGCTTAAATTAGATTCGATTACACCAACAATGTGCCAAAAAATACTTTCTGAATGGGCACAGAAATATAAAGCTTTTCAGAAAGTAAAGAGCTATACTTCCCAAGTGTTCAAATACGGCATATTAATTGGTGTCATTAAAGACAATCCAATGGAGCGTACAGTTACTCCAAAGGCAAAGAGTAAAGCTTCTAAAACAGAAGATGACATCTATACTAAAGAAGAACTCCAACATTTTTTTCAGTGCTTAGAAGAGTTGAAAGACGAACGAGCCATTGCTTTTTTTAGATTAGCTTCTTACACCGGAGCTAGAAAAGGAGAGATACTAGGATTAACTTGGAATGACGTAGATTTTGAAGCAAAAACTATCCACTTTAATAAGACACTTGTTGAGTTGGCTGATGGTACTTTGCATTTAAATCCTACTAAAACAGAATCATCTAACCGACGAACTAAGATAGACGATGACACCGTAGCAATTAAAAAAAATGGACACGGTCTGTAATCAAAAAAATCTATCTCGAGGTATCCGGATAGACAACATGGACGATGTTCCCGTAATAAGCACTATCAAAGCCAACAAAAAAAGGGACTTCCTTTATAAAAGCTACCCTAACCATGTAATGGATAAGGTAGCAAGGAAATTCCCAGATATGAAAATTATTAAGGTGCATGGTTTTAAAGATACACATGCTACTCTTGTATTTAATGCCGGAGCACAAATCAATGACGTACAAAACCGATTAGGGCATGCATCAGTTAAAACAACAATAGATTCTTACGTACAAGTAACAAGTACTCGGCAAGAAGAAACTGTTAACAAGCTCTCTTCTTACATGAAAGCATAGCTGACGGAGTCAAAACCGAGGTCAATTGATAGTATGAGTGTTCAGCAACCAATATAAACCCTTTGGCACCAAGGGTTTACGGCTTAACCTTCGCTATCTTCCCTTGTTCGATGTAGACCATCAAAATGCTAATGTCAGCGGGATTCACACCGCTGATACGGCTTGCTTGGGCAATCGTTTCTGGTTGGATTTTTTGTAGTTTTTGTTTTGCTTCTGTAGCCAAGCCGTTAATCGCTTGGTAATCAATGTTTTCTGGAATGCGTTTTGCTTCCATGCGTTTTAGTTTCTCAACTTTTTCCATGGCTTTTTTAATGTAGCCTTCGTACTTGATTTGAATTTCTACTTGTTCAATCACTTTTGGATCGAGCGCCTCTTCAGGTGCGGGAATAAATTGAGCGACTTCTTGATAACTGATTTCTGGGCGTTTCAGAAAATCTCTAGCTAAAATACCATCTTTTAAGCCAGCAGCGCCTTTGGTTTCCAAAAATGCTTGCACTTCTTTGGTTGGTTTAATCCGATGTTTGCCTAAGCGGGCAATTTCCGCTTCAACAGCCGCTTTTTTGACTAGATAGGCGGCATATTGTTCTTCTTTGACTAAGCCAATTTCATGACCCATTTCTGTTAAACGTAAGTCCGCATTGTCATGTCGTAAAATCAAACGATACTCCGCACGTGACGTTAATAAGCGATAAGGTTCGTTAGTGCCTTTTGTAACTAAATCGTCAATCATGACGCCAATATAGCCATCACTACGTTTTAAAACAAGAGGCTCTTTGCCTTGAATTTTCAATGCAGCATTAATTCCTGCCATCAAGCCTTGACCAGCAGCTTCTTCGTAGCCACTAGTTCCGTTCGTTTGACCTGCTGTATAAAGATTCTCAATGACCTTTGTTTCTAATGTTGGGCGTAATTGGTGAGGGACTACCACATCGTATTCAATGGCGTAACCTGTACGCATCATTTCTACTTTTTCTAATCCTTCAATAGAATGAAGCATTTCTGTTTGGACATCTTCTGGTAAAGAAGTAGATAAGCCTTGGACGTAAACTTCTTCGGTATTCAACCCTTCTGGTTCCAAGAACAATTGGTGTCTTGGTTTGTCTGCAAAACGAACAATTTTGTCCTCGATGGATGGACAATACCGAGCGCCCACACCTTCAACAATCCCAGTAAACATTGGGGCGCGGTGTAGATTTTTTTGAATAATTTCATGCGTTGTTTCATTCGTATAAGTTAACCAACAAGGTTCTTGGTTTTGATTGTAGGCACTATCTGGCGTGCTGTAACTAAAGTGGTTGGGTTCTTTATCGCCTGGTTGTTCCTCTGTCACAGAATAATCAATCGTACTTGATTTTACTCGTGGCGGCGTTCCTGTTTTAAAGCGATCGATTTCTAAACCTAATTCTTTTAAATGATTGGCTAAACCAACGGAAGGTTGCGAATTGTTTGGTCCTGATGAATATTTTAATTCACCAATAATAATTTCGCCACGCAAGGCAGTACCGGCAGTAATCACCACTGCTTGACTACGGTATGCGGCACCTGTTGAAGTTACAACACCACGACAAACGCCATCTTCCACGATTAATTCTTCAACAATCCCTTGACGAAGGGTTAAATTTTCTTCTTTTTCAATGGTATGTTTCATTTCTGTCGCATAGGCATGTTTGTCAGCTTGCGCGCGCAGCGCACGCACTGCTGGACCTTTACCAGTATTTAGCATCCGCATTTGGATGTAGGTTTTATCAATGTTTTTACCCATTTCGCCGCCTAATGCATCAATTTCTCGGACAACGACTCCTTTGGCAGGTCCACCAACAGAAGGGTTACATGGCATAAAAGCAACCATATCTAAATTAATCGTTAAAAGTAACGTTTTAACGCCCATTCGTGCGGCTGCTAAGGCTGCTTCAGAGCCAGCATGTCCAGCACCGACGACAATAACATCATATGATTCTGCTTGATATTGATTCATAAAAAATTCCTCTCTTGTCTTATTTTCCTAAACAAAATTGACTAAATAACTGTGTAATTAATTCATCTTGGACACTATCGCCGACGATTTCCCCTAAATAATCCCAACAACGGGTCATATCAATTTGAACTAAATCGACTGGCATACCTGCTTCGATGCCGTTAATCACTTCTTGTAACGAAAGCGCTGCTTGATCCAGCAAAGCAATATGACGTGTATTAGAAATATAGGTAGCATCTTTTTCGCCTGTTTGGCCGCCAAAGAAAAGATCAGCAATTTTCGCTTCTAACTGATCTAAGCCTGTGTTTGACAACACCGAAACGGATAAAATTTCTTCTGCAGGGACTAATTCTTGTAATTCGTTAGGATCTAGTTTTGTCGGTAAGTCCATTTTATTTAAAAGAATAACGCGTTTTAAGCCTTTCGTTGCTTCCAACAGTTGACGATCTTCCTCTGTCAATTCTTCGCTTTGATTTAAGACTAACAAAATTAAATCCGAATCTGCTAACGCTTTGCGGCTGCGTTCGACACCAATTCGTTCCACAATGTCTTCTGTTTCGCGAATCCCCGCTGTATCAATTAATTTTAAAGGAACGCCGCGAACGTTAACGTATTCTTCAATGACATCACGTGTCGTTCCAGCAATATCTGTAACGATGGCTTTTTCTTCTCGTAACAGATGGTTTAACAAACTGGATTTCCCGACATTTGGTGGGCCAATAATTGCTGTACTTAGACCTTCTCGCAAAATTTTTCCTTGTTTAGCGGTCGTTAATAATTGTTGAATCTGCGCTTTCACAAATTCGGCTTTTTCTAAAAGTAATTTCGTGGTTAATTCTTCGACATCATCATACTCTGGATAATCAATATTAACTTCTACTTGTGCTAAAGTATTTAAAATTTCTTGTCTTAATGAACGAATTAACGCCGACAAGTTACCATCCAATTGGTTCAATGCAACATTCATCGCTTTATCCGTTTTAGCACGGATTAAGTCCATCACTGCTTCTGCTTGTGAAAGATCCATTCGGCCATTTAGAAAAGCACGTTTTGTAAATTCCCCAGGTTCGGCCATTCGTGCGCCTTCACGTAACAGTAATTGCAATAATTGGTTCACCACGACAATGCCGCCATGACAGTTAATTTCTACCACGTCTTCTCGTGTAAATGTTTTCGGTGCCCGCATCACAGAAAGCATGACTTCATCAATCAATTGATCGTTTTGCGGATCAACAATATGACCATAATGAATCGTGTGCGTGGGGACTTTAGCTAAATCTTTAGTGCCTGACCGATAAACTTTGTTTGCAATAGCAACTGCTTGCTCGCCACTTAAACGAACAATACTAATCGCACCTTCACCTGGCGGCGTAGAAATCGCCGCAATTGTATCAAATTCCATTGTAGCTGATTGCATAATTAGCTTCCTTTCTTCATAACAACAAAAAAAGCGCCCACTCCTCCTGCATTAAAAAATTCAGGTTGGATTTAGCACTTTCACTGCTTGTTCCTTCGATTTTCTGAAAATAGAATAGCACATTTTATTCTATTTGGCAATTTTTCTTCATTAAATGGAACGAGAAAACGTATCATTGAGTGGGGAATTCTCAACAATACGTTTTCTCATCTATAGGAATTAAAGGAGAGAGCTAGTTTTTACGTTTGCGTTTGATGATTCCCATGCTCGCAAGGAGTGCGACAAAGGCGCCAAACAAACTTGTTGTCACGGCTGAAGACTCTTTTTCACCTGTGCTAGGTAAGTAGCCTGTTTTCCCGTGATTTCCAGTGCCATAACTGATGGTACTTAGTTTCGGATTGTAGCCACTACCATTTGTACCGAGGCCATTGCCTAGTGAACCTAAGCCAGAACCTGTTGTACCTAAACCAGAACCTCCATTTGGATTTGAACCTGTGTTTGAACCATTTCCATTATTCCCGCCAGTTGCGCCATTGTTTCCTGTGTTGCCGCCTGTATTGCCGTTATTTCCGCCAGTGTTACCATTGCCTCCTCCAGGATTTGTTGGGTCGGCTGGCGTCATGAAGGTTGTAGCCGTACTGTAATGTCCTGCGCCATCGGTAGCTGTCGCAAGTAAACTTTGTTGAGCAGTCGCTTGTCCCGCTGTTAATTGGATAGCGAAGTTGCCTTCAGCATCGGTGGCACCTACAGCAATCACACTTCTTAATAGTCGGTTACTAATTTGAATGATTCGGTTTGGTTCAGCTGTTCCTTTGATGAGGTAGCCGGCTTTAGACGTTCCTAAAACTGAAGAAACAGTTGGTGCCGCAATTTTAATTTCTGGTTCTCCCGTAATATCGGCTGGCGTCATAAATGTGGTTTTAGGACTCACATTTCCTTGTGTATCTGTGGTTAGTGCGGTTAATGTTTCTTTTTCTGTTGCTAACCCTGCTGCAATATGAACGGAGAAGGTGCCTCCAGTAGTTGTATTGCCACTTGCCAATAATTGTTCACTGCTATTGTAAAATTGAACCGTGACATTTGGATCAGCAGTTCCAGTGACTGTATAGCCATTGGCTTTGTTTCCTTCAACCTTCGTAATAGTTGGCGCCGCTAAAACAACATCCGCTGGAATAACGGCTGTAGCTGGTTGACTTTCATTGCCAGCGCCATCTTTGCTAATAATCGTAATCGTTTCTCCTGGTGTCACTACGCCAGCTGGTAGAGTCACCGTATATTGGCCGGTTTCGTTAACAGTTGTAGCAGCAATGATGGTTCCGTCTGCGTCACGGACATCAATAGTGGTTTTGGGCTCCGCCGTTCCAGTGATTTCGTAACCTTTACCAGAATTTCCGGTAATAGAATCAATGGTTGGTGTGGCTAAGTCGGCTGGTGTAGTTGCTGTAGCTGGCTGACTTTCTTTCCCTGTTGCATTTTTCGCTACGACAGTTATTGTTTCGTTAGCTGAGGCCTTCCCTGGCTCTAAAGTCACTGTGTATTTGCCATCAGTTCCAGTAGTTGCCATGCCAAGGACTGTGCCATCGGCGTCACGCACCTCAACTGTTGTACCAACTTCTGCTGCTCCTACTACTTGATAGCCTTTTGTCGTGCTACCAGTGATTTTGTCAACAGTAGGTGTCGCGACTGGTGCATCTGGATCAGCAGGTGTTTTGAAAGCAGTCGGATTACTTTCTTTCCCAGCAGCATCTTTCGCAATGGCAGTTAAGGCTTCGTTGGCTGTTGCTGTGCCCGTCGGAAGAGTGATTGTAAATGCGCCAGCACCATCAGTCGTTCCCGTAGCAATAACTAAACCTGCTTCATTGTGAATCTCAATGGTGACATTTGGCTCTGCCGTGCCGGTTACTTGATACCCAGTGGCAGTTGTTCCTGTAACAGTCGTCACAGTTGGTGCTGCTACGGTTGCATCTTCAGGGACCGTCACTTCCGTTGGTTGACTTTCATTGCCGTCACCGTCTTTTCCAACAACTGTTAATGTATCACCAGGATTAGCGGCTCCCGCTGGAAGGTCCACAGTAAAGTTTCCTTGATCATCCGTTGTCGTTGTACCAATAATTGTTCCATCTGGGTTCCGCACTTCAATGGTGGTATTAGGGTCCGCCGTCCCAGTGATTTCATAACCAGTTGTTGAATCTCCAGTAATGTCACCAATTGTTGGTGTGGTAACATCAGCGGGTGTCATAGCTGTAGTTGGTTGACTCTCAAGTCCAGTATCATTTTTAGCAACTACATTCACTGTTTGTTTAGCTGTTGCTTTTCCTGAAGCTAACGTCACAGTATATTGGCCAGTCGGTCCAGTTGTTGCGGTGCCTAAAACTGTTCCGTCTGTTGCACGAACTTCAATGGTGGTGCCAAGTTCAGCGGTACCTGTCACTTGATATCCTTGTGTTGTATTCCCAGTAACTTTGTCGACACTTGGCGGTGCCACTACTTCATCTGCTGGTGTTTGGAAGGTTGTCGGTGTACTTGTATTGCCAGCAGGATCTTTGGCTAACGCTGTCAATGTTTCATTCGCATTTGCCGTCCCAGCTGGAAGGTTCACAGCAAAGGAACCAGTCCCATCGGCAGTCCCTGTTGCAATCACGTTCCCATCTGCATCACGAATTTCAATGGTAGCATTCGGATCAGCGGTGCCTGTCACCTGATAACCAGCAACTGAATTACCTGTTACTCCTGTTACAGTTGGTGCTGTAACCGTGGCATCAGCAGGAACAAGGACTTCAGTCGGTTGACTTTCATTTCCCGCGTTATCCTTTCCAATCACTGTTAACGTATCCCCAGGATTGGTCGTTCCCGTTGGTAGCGTTACAGTAAAATCACCATTCGCATCAGAGGTACCTGTACCAATGACTGCCCCAGCTGGATCACGAACTTCGATTGTTGTGTTAGGGTCTGCTGTTCCTGTAATTTCATAACCCGAACCAGAGTTGCCTGTGATGTTATCAACTGTTGGTGCAGTGACATCAGCTGGTGTTGTCGCCGTTGCTGGTTGACTTTCCGTGCCACTAGCGTTTTTCGCTACAACGCTCAGCGTTTGATTTGCTGTTGCTTTTCCTGGATCTAAAGTCACTGTATATTTTCCGTCAGTTCCAGTTGTTGCAGTACCAAGGACCGTGCCAGCTGCATCGCGAACCTCAATGGTGGTGCCAACTTCAGCAGTCCCTTTGACCTCATAGCCTTTTGTTGTACTACCTGTTACAGTCTCAACAATTGGCGTCGCCACGGGCGTATTAGGATCCGCTGGCGTTTGGAACGTTGTTGGCGTACTTTCTGTACCGCTGGCGTTTTTCGCTACGGCGGTTAATGTTTCATTGGCGCCTGCTTCACCTGCGGGAATGGTAACTGTAAATGCCCCTGTCCCATCAGCGGTACCTGTACCTATCACGGCACCTCCTGCATTTCGGATTTCAACCGTGGCATTGGCATCGGCAGTTCCTTTGACCTCGTAACCTGCCGTTGAATTACCTGTCACTCCTGTGATTGTTGGTGCGGTTACGGTTGCTTCATCCGCTGGTGTTTGGAACGTTGTTGGCGTGCTTTCTGTGCCGCTGGCGTTTTTCGCTACGGCGGTTAACGTTTCATTCGCACCTGCTTCACCTGCGGGAATGGTAACTGTAAATGCCCCTGTCCCATCAGCAGTACCTGTACCTATCACGGCACCTCCTGCATTTCGGATCTCAACCGTGGCATTGGCATCGGCAGTTCCTTTAACTTCGTAACCTGCTGTTGAATTGCCTGTTACTCCTGTTACGGTAGGTGCGGTTACTTCACTAGTAGTACCTGCAGCAAAATAAATGTTGGATACACCGTCTGCTGTTGCTAATAAATTAACGTCTAAAAGATCTGTTTGAACGACTGTTCCTACAAAACGAGCATCTAAATTATTGGATAAATTTTGAGGTGTTGAAACGGTAGTTGGTAAAGTAACCGTGGTTGTGCCTAGTAAAGAAGCATCCACTAACTCATTTACGCCTGAACCACCAACCGCTAATAAAGGCAAAGCACCTGAAACAGCCACGTTTACCGTGCCTTTGACAGGAAGCAAGGCTGCATTTATAGCTGCGGCGACAAGATTACTTGGGATACTGGTACCTTTTGCCTCCAAAGCTTGAACTGCCGCATTCAAATCTTGTAAGATGTTTGAAACATTTTGGGCTAAAACTAACCCTAAACCATCACTAATCGGTGCACTAATGTATGAGCCGTCAGCTGCTAACGTTTCCGGAGCTGTAAATGAAGCAGCACCTAAGTTTTCAATGTTATTAACTAATTCCAATTGACGATTCACTTCCGTCAAATCAATATCAACACCAGTTAAATTCCCTAACGCCCCACTGGTAATTTGAGTAATGACATTGGTTAAATCATTGGCTGCATTCAAAACGGCAGTCAAAAAAGTAACTTTTGAAAGATCAATCGTGACATTGGTATTGATTGCTGCGCTGCCTGCTGCAGCTACATTTCCTCTTAACTCAGGAGGAACCACTAACACCGCTTGTTTTTGTCCACTAAACACAGCGGAAGCATCTGCTAAAGCGCCACCAGAAACCGTGAAATTAACTGGTTGATTTTGGTTTGCGGCTGTCCAACGATTACTCGTTGAAGTGCCACTGTCATTATTTGACGTAACATTTGATAATAGTTCGATATCCAAGACCGCTGCTGATGCACTGATTGTGCCAGAGGTAACAGCTATACTTACAGGGATTGCTAATGACGTAAATAATAAACCACTTGATATTGCTAAATTAAGCATCTTGCGTTTTGTCCATTTTTTATGCTGACTTTTCCGATTAAAATCCTCAACAATTTTCTTTTTCATCTGATCGTCCCTCTTTTCTTTAAAATAAACGATAAATACCAAGATCATTAGCTTCCCCTAGTTGTTCATCTCCCCCTTTAGCGATTTAAATGGATTTAACACCTGCAGTTTAGTACATTTCCTCAGCTTTTCAAAATATAATGCTGTGAATTTTTATATAAAAATTCATTTGATAACAAACATCCTAGATATGTTAAAAAACTCACTAATTC
>OKHA01000191.1_pt1 | contig 9432 bp, 6 predicted proteins | sample 1613681 | NCBI WGS metagenome assembly OKHA01 (sample SAMN04436870, study PRJEB24849) | human gut metagenome | biome: human gut; feature: NICU; material: stool | host: Homo sapiens | place: USA: Saint Louis, MO | collected 2011-08-28
GACTTGTCTTAACAACAAATCGTCCATCGATTTCCATTTTTATTTCGCATCAATATAACTGTATAGCGTATATTTAGAAATATTGAAGAAGTTAGAAACTTTGTCCCCAGATTTAGTGACTAAGAAGGCGCCTTTATTGTTTAAAAATTGAATACACTTGATTTTATCGTCCTTCGTCATTAATGGGACCGGCTTGCCAACTAATTTGACTGATTCATGAATTAAATCGTCTAACAACTCATTAACATCCTGAGGAATGTAATCAGGGTCTTTATCTTCTTCAGGTTCTGCAGTGGAAATCAAAGATTTTAAGTTTGACTCTGCAGCAATCAATGTAGTGATGTCGTAGTTAATAGCAAAAATACCATCGAGTTGACCATTCTTATCTTTAAAATACATTGTACTAGATTTTAAAATACGACCATCATGGGTGCGGGTCAGATAGTTAATATGATCATTCAACTCACTAGGGTCTTTTTTTAAGGCTTCTAAGACTACTTGAGAAGGTCCATCGCCCAGATGACGAGAAGAGACATGACCATTTTCGATGGAAACAATAGAATTGTTAATATTGTCTTCATTGATTTGGTGGATAACGACTTCGCAGTTTTCCCCAAATTGACCAGCTAAACCTTTAGCAATTTGTGTTAAAAAAGTAAGTTTTTCGTCGGATAACATAAATAAGCTCCTTTCTAATGTGCCTGGCACAAACAGTTTTTATAAGATTGTGTCAAATTTAACATAATATTTTTAAATGGAATAGGCAGGGCTAAATCCTTTAATGTCGCATACTACCTGTTCTGAAAAATAATGATAGCATGATAAAAATAATAATACAAGATAACGGCTGTCAAAATTCTAAAAAATATTTTTTAGGTAGCATTGTTTTTTTTAAGGTAAGGTGATATACTTTAATCAAGTTAATGAGTTCGTTAGTAAAAAATGCAAGCGCTTCAAATGCTTTTCGTAGGGATATAGATTAGCCAAGCTAGTCAAGCTATATTCGTGAATGATTGAGCGATATATTTGTAAGCGTTTGCCACTTGTGGGGAATAGGTTGAAAAATAGGAGGAGAATACATGTTATTAATTGGAAATGGGCGTTTAATCACTCGGGATGCGCAGAATCATTTTTTTGAAAATGGGTGTGTGGCGATTGATGGTCAAGTTGTGAAACAAGTCGGAACGACAGAAGATTTAAAACAAGCTTATCCAGAAGCGACATTTATTGATGCTAAAGGTGGAGTGATTATGCCAGGCTTTATTAACATGCACAATCATATTTATAGTACCTTTGCACGTGGGTTAAGTTTAACGAATTATCATCCTAAAAATTTCATGGATATTTTGGTAGATCAATGGTGGCGAATTGATCGTGCCTTGACATTAGAAGACACTTATCAAAGTGGTAAGGTTGCTTATTTAGATAGTATTCGCAACGGTGTTACAACTGTCTTTGATCATCATGCTAGTTACGGAGAAATTACAGGGAGTTTAACCCAATTATCTAATGCAGCGGACGAGTTAGGGATTCGGACCTGCCTTTGTTATGAAGTTTCTGATCGCGATGGTGAGCAGAAAATGCGGGAAGCAGTTCAAGAAAATGCCGCCTTTATTAAAGCCAGTTCCTTAAGAAATGATGATATGCAAAAAGCGATGATGGGTATGCATGCAGCCTTTACTTTATCAGATGCTTCTTTAGAATTATGTGCAGCCAATACGCCAGATGGGATTGGTTATCATATTCATATTGCAGAGGATTTAGCCGATGTTCATGATTCTTTGAAAAAATATGGGAAGCCGATTGTGAACCGATTATTTGATTTAGGGATTTTAGGAAAACAGACAATGGCAGGCCATTGCATCCATATTGGACCTCATGAGATGGAATTACTAAGAGATACAGGCACAATGGTGGTCACGAATCCAGAGTCGAATATGGGGAATGCGGTCGGTTGCCCACCTGCGATGCGCATGTTTAATGAGTATGGTATTTTGATGGGTCTTGGCACAGATGGTTATACGAATGATGTGACGGAATCCTATAAGGTAGGAAATGTTATCCACAAACATCATTTAGCTGATCCAAATGCGGCTTGGGCAGAAATTCCCACAATGCTGTTTGATAATAATCCGCAAATGGCTAATCGCTATTTTAAAACAAAGCTAGGCGTTTTAGAACCTAATGCAGCAGCAGACGTCATTATTGTTGATTATCATGGCCCGACACCAATGACAAAAGAGAATTATAACATGCACATTTTATTCGGCATGAATGGTGGGATGGTCACTGACACGGTGATTAATGGAGAAATTCGGATGCGTAATCGTGAAGTTCAAGGAATTGATGAAGAGAAAGTTTGGCATGATGCGCAAACGCAAGCACAATCTTTCTGGAAACGAGTAAATCAATAGCTTTCATTATAAATAAAAGGAGTGACGTTAATGAGTGATATTATGCATCCCATCTCAATTGAGGCTTTATTAAATTGGATTTTTAGTGAGTATCAACAAGATGGCACAATTTTTGGCATTCGTAAATTTTATCATGCGGATCCTACAAAAACGATTCCGTTATTTGGAGAAAAAATGGAAACCCCTTGTGGTCCGGCAGCAGGTCCTCATACACAATTAGCACAAAATATTATTGCGGCCTATTTAACAGGTTCTCGTTTTTTTGAAGTTAAGACAGTCCAGATACTGGATGGAGAAGATTTACCAGTGAGTAAACCATGTATCGCAGCAGCAGATGAATGTTACAACGTTGAGTGGTCCACAGAATTGCGCGTTCCCCAAGCTTATGATGAATACGTCAAAGCATGGTTCGTTTTGAAGTTACTGAGTAAAGAGTTCGAGCTAGGTGACCCGAATGGTTTCATTTTTAACATGAGTGTTGGCTATGATTTGGCAGGGATTCAATCACCAAAAATTGATCGTTATATTAACGAAATGCAAAACGCAGAAGGAACGCCGATTTGGGCGGAATGCCAAGCAGCTGCCAAAAAATATCTATCTTATTTTAAAAAAGTAGATGACTTATATATCGAAGCAATTAGTCCTAAAGTCTGTCATTCTATTACGCTGTCGACTTTACACGGTTGTCCATCAGACGAAATTGAACGAATTGCGGCCTATTTATTAAGTGAAAAAGGGCTCCATTCCTTTATTAAATGTAATCCAACCATGTTAGGTTATGAATATGCGCGTCAAACGATGGATGAGCTAGGGTTTGATTATATGGTTTTTGACGATCACCATTTTAAAGAAGATTTACAATTTGAAGAAGCAGTACCGATGTTACAACGTCTGCAATTATTAGCTAATAGTAAAAATCTAAGCTTCGGAGTTAAAATTACGAACACTTTCCCGGTAACGATTGCAGCAAATGAATTACCTGGTGATGAAATGTACATGTCAGGACGTTCGCTATTTCCTCTTAGTATTTCATTGGCACAAAAATTATCAGAAGCATTTGATGGGAAACTACAAATTTCTTATTCTGGCGGTGCAGATATTTTCAATAGTAAAGAAATATTTGATGCTGGGATTTGGCCAATCACTATGGCAACGACGCTGTTGAAACCTGGTGGCTATCAACGAATGAATCAAGTTGCTAATGTATTGGGCGCAGCAGAATATCCTCAGATGGTTCATGTCAACTTGGATAAATTAGCCCAAGTTGTTGAGAAAGCTAAAACACAAGCGCGTTACCAAAAATCAATTAAATTACCAGAAAGTACCAAACTAAGAAAAACAGTTCCGTTAACAGATTGTTATATTGCTCCTTGTCGAAGTGACGGTGGTTGTCCAATCAATCAGGATATTCCTGCTTACCTTCGTTATGTAAGTGAAGGTAATTATTTAAAGGCCTTGCAAGTAATTGTCGATAAAAATCCGTTGCCTTTTATTACTGGAACCATTTGTGCACATCCTTGTATGACTAAATGTACACGTCAATTTTATGAAGAATCTATTCATATTCGGGAAGTGAAGTTAGAAGCAGCTGAACATGCTTATGATGAATTATTGACGACACTAGAAAAGCCACAGCCAAAAGAAAATGCACCTAAAACAGCTGTTGTGGGTGGAGGCCCTGCAGGGATCTCTGCTGGGTATTTATTAGCACGTGAAGGCATGCCTGTTACTGTGTTTGAAAAATCCGAGACAATTGGGGGCGTTTGTAGCCAGATTGTACCAGAATTTCGAATTTCTATGGAATCTGTTCAAAAAGACGTTCAGTTAGCGGAATTTATGGGAGCCGAATTCCGTACAGGACAAGAGGCGCCATCATTGGCGGAATTGAAAAACCAAGGCTATACGAATGTTATTTATGCCATTGGTGCATGGAAACATGGGGTCCTTCGTTTAGAATCTGGTCGGGCATTGAACTCGTTAGAATTTTTAAAAGCAAACCGAGAAAATCCAACAATTAATCCTTATGGAGAACAGATTGTCGTCGTTGGTGGCGGAAATACAGCCATGGACTGTGCTCGTGCAGCCACAACATTACCTGGTGTTAAAAAAGTCTCAGTGGTTTATCGTCGGAATAAACGCAATATGCCAGCAGATGAAGAAGAACTTTATTTAGCTTTAGAAGATGGTGTTGATTTTTTAGAATTACTTTCGCCAATTAAACATGAAAATCAACAATTAACTTGTGAAAAAATGGTCCTAGGTGAACGAGATGCTTCTGGACGCCGTCGTCCAATTGGTACAGGAGAAATAATTGATATTCCTGCTGATACAGTGATTGCCGCTGTTGGTGAAAAAGTAGATACAGAATTTTACCAAGCATTAGGCATTCACACAGACAACTATGGGAAAGTCGTTTCAAATCAAGAAACATTGGAAACAAATATACCAGGCGTCTATGTCATTGGTGACGCTAATTTAGGACCAGCCACAATTGTTGAAGCAATCGCTGATGCAACCAAAGCGGCCAATAATATTTGTCTTGTCCACAATCATCACTATGAAAAAGATAATTTAAATAGTGATGTTGCATTTGTTAGAAACAAACGAGGTATCCTTGTGACAGACGAGATGTCTTGTAGTCAAGCTAGTCGTTGCTTAGAATGCTCCACAATTTGTGAATCTTGTATGGATGTCTGTCCAAACCGAGCAAATATTGTTGTGTACGTCGAAGGAAAACCACAAATTGTCCATGTTGATCGGATGTGTAACGAATGTGGTAACTGTGAAACATTTTGCCCTTATGCAAGTGCCCCTTACAAAGACAAATTTACCTTATTTAATAGTGAATCTGATTTTTATGACAGTACTAATTCAGGTTTCTATGTTCAAAATCCTGTGGATAAAATTTGTTTACTGCGTCTATGGGGAACGGTGTCAACAATTCAATTAACAGATCAAGGATTAGATGTACCAGAAGATTTAATTGCATTAATGGTAACTATGATTGAAGAATATGCTTATTGTATGCAAGCATAAAAGGAAATTTACGACTGGGGGATAAATAAATGTCTATTCTGCTCAAAGGTGGAACCGTCGTATCTGCATATAATCGTCGTCAATTGGATATTCGAATTGACGGCGAGCAAATTGTAGAGATGGGGGCAAATTTACCAGTAGAAAATTCTCAGATTGAGGATGTTACGGGGTGTTATGTATTACCAGGCTTTATTGATGCGCACACGCATCTGGAATTAAATAATGGCAAAGGTTCGTTAAGTACGGCGGATAACTTTACTACTGGAAGCCAAGCGGCGGTGGCCAAAGGTACGACTACGGTTATTGATATGGCTACACCTAATAAAGGTGGCTCATTGAAAGACTGTTTAGCTACTTGGAATCAATTGGCTGAAGGCAAGAGTTCATGTGATTATACTTACCATATGTCCATGATCGAATGGAACCCAACGATAGCTGCTGAAATTCAGGAAATAATTGCTGCAGGTATTACTTCCTTCAAAATGTATATGGCTTATGATAACTTACGGACCACAGATGCGGAAATTTTTGAAGCGATGAAGGAAATAAAAAAAGTTAATGGAATGTTAGGCATTCATTGTGAAAATGGTGATTTAGTAGATGAATTAATCCAATCATATGTTTCTCAAGGAAAGCTAACCCCGCACTATCATCCGTTATCAAGACCGGCGGCTGTTGAAGCAGAAGCGGTAGCAAGATATTTGATGATAGCGGAAATGGCTGATTTGCCGGTTAATATTGTGCATTTAAGCACAAAACGATCATTAGAAGCGGTGGAACGGGCTCGTCAAAGAGGACAATCAGTCTATGTAGAAACTTGCCCTCAATATCTTTTACTAGATGATCACTTGTATGATGCGCCTAATTTTGAAGCAGCAAAATATGTCTGCTCACCGCCACTACGCAAACGAGAGGATCAACAGGCTTTGTGGCAAGGGATTAAAGAGGGGGCAATCAATACAATATCGACAGATCACTGCAGCTTTAATTTTCACGGACAAAAAACAGTTGGCAAAGATGATTTTAGTAAAATTCCCAATGGGATGCCAGGTGTTGAAACGAGACCAGAATTAATTTACACGGAAGGCGTGGCGAAGGGCCGAATCACCTTGGAAAAAATGGTTGCTCTGCTTTCTGAAAATATTGCTAAACAATTCTCGATGTATCCACAAAAAGGTGTGGTGCAAGAAGGCAGTGATGCCGATTTAGTTGTTTGGGATCCTAGAACAACCGGCGTGATTGCTGCGAGAACGCAGTTACAAAATGTCGATTATACGCCGTATGAAGGATTTGAAACACAAGGACAGGCTCGAATGGTTTATTTAAGAGGTCAAAAAGTTGCTGAAGCTGGGCAAGTCATCTTGGCAAATCAAGGAAAATTTGTTTTTCGTAAAGCAACTTAAAAATAGAAGGAGGAGAAGTATTTTTGGAAAAAATTAAATGGACAGCAAATGAAATGCCGAAGACGGAGGATAAGTACTTACCTCTGATGTCTAAAGAAAAAATTGAGAAAGCTTTGGCTTTTCACAAAAGTTTTCCACAGTATTCAGAAACACCATTAGCAGAATTGAATCATATGGCCGCGTATCTGGGGTTAAATGATTTCTTTGTTAAAGATGAATCTTATCGCTTTGGTTTAAATGCTTTTAAAGTATTAGGTGGTTCGTTTGCCATGGCTAACTATATTGCCGAAAAATTAAAGAAAGATGTTTCGGAACTAACATATGATGAATTAACTTCTGATCAATTACGATCAGCTTTTGGACAAGCTACGTTTTTTACAGCAACTGATGGCAACCATGGACGAGGAGTCGCTTGGGCTGCGAATAAATTAGGCCAAAAATCAGTTGTACTCATGCCGAAGGGTTCAACACAGACGAGAAAAGAAAATATTGAAAAAGAAGGCGCAACCGTCACAATCGAAGAAGTTAATTACGATGAATGTGTACGAATGGCTAATAAAATGGCCGAAGAAACTGAAAACGGTGTCATGGTTCAAGACACCGCTTGGGACGGATATGAAAAAATTCCGACTTGGATTATGCAAGGATACGGAACGATGGCGTTAGAAGCCTCTCAACAATTAAGAAAATTTGGCTCTGAACGACCTAGTCATGTTTTTGTTCAAGCTGGTGTCGGCAGTTTAGCTGGTGCGGTGATTGGTTATTTTGCTAATGCTTTTCCAGAAAAACCACCGATTATGGTCGTAGTTGAGGCACAGGCGGCTGACTGTTTATATCAATCAGCAATTAAAAAAGACGGAGAAATTCGCTTTGTCGATGGTGATTTACAGACAATTATGGCTGGCCTAGCATGTGGAGAACCTAATACGATTTCTTTTGATATTCTAAAAAATCATACATCCTTCTTTGTTTCAGCGCCAGATTGGGTTTCTGAAAAAGGAATGCGTATGTTGGGCGCGCCATTAAAAGGGGATCCGCAAGTTGTATCAGGCGAATCTGGGGCAGTAGCAATGGGCTTAGTAGCTACAGTGATGCAAGATCCCGACTATCAAGAATTACGTGAGGCATTGCAACTGGATGAGACGTCAAACGTTTTAATGTTTTCTACCGAAGGGGACACTGATCCAGACAATTATAAAAAAATTTTATGGAGGTAAAAGGAATGGATTTTAATGCAGTAAATGCAGCAGCAGAAGGTTACAGAGAAGATATGGTCAAATTTTTAAGAGACCTTGTCAAAATTCCAGGAGAAAGTGCAGAAGAAGGCAACAAAATTGCGCGAGCAAAAGCCGAAATGGAAAAATTAGGTTTCGATAAAATTGACATTGATCCTCAAGGGAATTTACTTGGTTATATGGGGTCTGGTGAAAAATTAATTGCTTTTGATGGGCACATGGATACTGTCGGAATTGGTGAAATGAGTAACTGGAAATTTGATCCTTACGATGGCTATGAAACAGAAACTGAGATCGGTGGTCGCGGTACGTCTGACCAAGAGGGCGGGATTGTTTCGGCTATTTATGGCGCTAAAATCATGAAAGATTTAGGTCTATTATCAGAAAAATACACTGCTTTGGTAACAGTTACTGTCCAAGAAGAAGACTGTGACGGTTTATGCTGGCAGTACATTATCAAAGAAGACGGTATCCGTCCAGAATTTGTTGTTTCAACAGAGCCAACAGATGGTGGGATTTATCGTGGTCAACGAGGCCGAATGGAAATTAAAGTTGATGTCAAAGGCGTTTCGTGTCATGGCTCAGCACCAGAACGTGGAGATAATGCCATTTACAAAATGGCGGATATCTTACAAGATGTTCGTGCCTTAAACAACAATGGAGATACAGAAAGCACAGCGATTCGTAGTTTAGTTCGTATGTTAGATCCTAAGTACAATCCAGAGTGGCAAGAAGCCCGTTTCTTAGGTCGTGGTACGGTGACTGTTTCGCAAATTTTCCATTCTTCACCAAGTCGGTGTGCTGTTGCGGATGGCTGTACCGTTTCACTAGACCGTCGAATGACTGCTGGAGAAACTTGGGAAAGTTGTTTAGAAGAAATTCGTAATTTACCAGCTGTTAAAAAATATGGAGATGATGTGACGGTTTCAATGTACAACTATGATCGTCCTTCTTATACGGATTTAACTTATGAAATTGAATGTTATTTCCCAACATGGGTAATTCCAGAAAATCATGATGTAACAAAAGCCTTGATGGAAACGCATAAAAATCTCTATGGAGAAACACGGAAAGGCTCTGTAGAAACAGTGGAAATGCGTGAAGAACGCCCATTGTTAGATAAGTGGACCTTCTCAACAAATGGCGTTTCAATTATGGGACGTAATGGTATTCCTTGTATTGGTTTCGGGCCAGGGGCCGAAGCACAAGCACATGCACCAAATGAAAAAACTTGGAAAGATGATTTGGTTCGTTGTGCAGCCGTTTATGCGGCATTACCAACGGTCTATTGTGGTTAAGTAAAGGATTATTAGACAAGAATTGTTTTGTTTAAAATTTAAGTAT
>OKHA01000200.1_pt1 | contig 9137 bp, 8 predicted proteins | sample 1613681 | NCBI WGS metagenome assembly OKHA01 (sample SAMN04436870, study PRJEB24849) | human gut metagenome | biome: human gut; feature: NICU; material: stool | host: Homo sapiens | place: USA: Saint Louis, MO | collected 2011-08-28
ATTGTGATAAACTTTTTAATGGACTTGTCACTTTTTGAACAAACTTTATAAGAGAAGTCTGTTTTTGTAATCAAAACAACTATTGCCGAGTAGTTGTTGTATTACAAAATGAATTACATAGAAATGTAGGTGGTTAGATGAAGAAACAACAATCGGGTTTAACAAATCAAGTGACGTTTTTATTAGCGTTAACTTGCGGGATCGTGGTCGCCAATATGTATTATATTCAACCAATTGGCACCCAAATTGCTCAGGCCTTTCAAGTCAGTATTGGTTCTATTGGTTTTGTTACTATGCTGACCCAATTAGGCTATGCGCTAGGCTTACTTTTTCTTGTTCCATTAGGCGATGTCGTTGATCGCCGCAAATTAATCATTCGAGTAGCCGCGCTCTCCTCGCTGTCTCTAAGTGCTGCGTTTTTTGCACCAAGTTTTTTCCTTTTTGCACTCTCTTCTTTTTTTATCGGGTTGCTCTCTATTGTCGCCCAAATTATTATTCCTTATGCTGCGGTCATGGCGGGACCAGCGAACCGTGGTAAAGTAACAGGTCGAATGCTGGGCGGACTATTGACAGGAATTTTATTGTCTCGAACGATCTCGGGTTTCATTGCTAGTGCAGCTTCTTGGCGAACAGTCTACCTAATCGCCGTAATATTCGTGTTAGCATTGGTCGTTCTACTTCAATTAAAATTGCCCAAAACAGTGATACATACTCAAACTTCAAATCGATTAACTTATTTAGGTTCTTTGAAAAGTCTTCCTAAGCTAATCAAATCGCAACCTTTGTTAAGAGAAGCAACTGTCAATGGCTTTTTTATGTTTGCAACCTTTTCAATCTTTTGGTCTACATTAATTTTCTTTGTTAGTAGTCCAGCTTATTATTGGGGACCGAAAGAAGTCGGTATTTTAGCAATTTTTGGTTTATCGGGAGCATTCGTAGCACCCATCATTGGTCGTCTATCCGCTTATTATCCAGAGCGGAAGATTGTTTTGATTGGCCTGTTGATGCAGTTCGGTAGTTTTATCTTACTTTTTCTAGGTGGAACACATGTGGTCTTACTAATCTTAGCAATTATTGTTTTAGATATCGGTACTCAATTTGGGCAAGTAGCCAATCAAACACGCGTCCAAAATTTGGGAGAAGAAGCCAGCAATCGTAACAATACCGTCTTTATGTTTTTCTATTTCATCGGCGGTTCACTGGGTTCATTGATTGGTACATTAATGTGGCAAAACTATGGTTGGTCTGGTGTTACTTTAACTGGTATTGGGTTCCAATTGTTCGCATTATTTTTCCACTTTATGCTCTTTGCTCCCAAAAAGAAATGAAGCAAAAAAACCTGAATGCTATCACAAGCATTCAGGTTTTTTAATGTTTATTTATAGTGATTTATAGGTATTAACCACATTTTCAGGAGTAAAGCCGAATTTTTCAAGAACTAGACCGCCAGGTGCAGAAGCGCCGAAGTGATCAATTGTGATTGTTTTGCCTTCTGTTCCTACATAGCGTTCCCAACCAAAGCTTGCTGCAGCTTCAATCGCCACACGTTTTGTCACAGCTTTAGGTAACACACTTTCTTTATATTCAGCAGATTGTTTTTCAAATAAATCAAAACTTGGCATTGACACGACAGATACATCGATGCCTTCTTCCGCTAATTTCGCTTGTGCTTCCACCGCTAGATTTACTTCAGAACCAGTCGCAATTAAAATCCCTGCTGGTTGTTCACCTTTTTGTGGTGACAATACATAAGCACCTTTTTGAACAGAATCAGAAGCGTGTTCTAACGTTCCTTCTAAAACAGGTAAGTTTTGACGACTTAGAACTAAAATAGTTGGTGTTTCCGTAGAAGTCATAGCAATTTTCCAAGCAGCAACAGTTTCATTGCCGTCTGCTGGACGAATCACATGAACATTTGGAATGCAACGAACACTTGCTAATTGCTCAATTGGTTCGTGTGTTGGTCCATCTTCACCCACCGCAACAGAGTCATGCGTTAAGACGTAAGTTACAGGAACTTTTTGTAAAGCGGCTAAACGGATTGCTGGACGTAAGTAGTCAGTAAAGACGAAGAATGTTCCGCCATAAACATGGCTACCACCGTGTAATTGAATCCCGTTCATTGCTGCGGCCATTGCAAATTCGCGAACACCAAACCAAATATTACGGCCTTCGTATTGACCAGGTTCGAAATCTTTTTCTGCAGCAACCATTGTATTATTTGAGGCAGATAAATCGGCTGAACCGCCCCAGAAACTTGGAACAACTTTTGAAATAGCTTGAATCGTTTCTTTACTTGTTACACGACTTGCGGCACTTGTTCCTAGCTCATATTTAGGTAATTCTTGTTCCCAACCTTCAGGTAATTGGTTGGCAAAAGCTTCTTTAAATTGTTTGGCTAATTCTGGATGCGCATGTTCATAGTTCTTAAACATCTCATTCCAAGCCGCTTCTGCTTTTTGGCCTTCGTCAATCATCGTTTCTTTAAAACGAGCAGCGACTTCCTCTGGCACAGTAAAGTCAGGGTATTCCCAACCATAAACAGCTTTAGCCGCTGTAATGCCCTCTTCACCAATTGGCGCGCCGTGAACGGAAGATGTTCCTTCTTTTGGTGCTCCGTAACCAATGACTGTTTTAACTTCAATCAATGTTGGTTTATCTGTTTCAGCTTTAGCCGCTTCAATCGCAGCCTCTATTTCATCTAAATCATTGCCGTCTTTAACTAAAATATGTTGCCATCCGTATGCTTCATAACGAGCCCCAACATTTTCAGTAAAGGCTTTAGAAGTTGGTCCATCTAATGAGATGTCATTTGAATCGTACAAGACAATTAATTTACCTAATTTCATATGACCAGCCATTGAACTTGCTTCTTGAGAAACACCTTCCATTAAATCGCCGTCACCACAAATTGCGTACGTATAATGATCCATAATAGGGAAACTATCACGATTATAAGTTGCAGCTAAATGTGCTTCAGCCATTGCCATACCAACAGCCATAGCAATCCCTTGTCCTAGAGGTCCTGTTGTTGCTTCAACACCATCTGTGTGGTGCACTTCTGGATGCCCTGGTGTTTTACTATCCCATTGACGGAAATTTTTCAAATCGTCAATTGTTACGTTGTATCCTGATAGATGTAATAAGCTGTACAACATTGCAGAGCCGTGGCCTGCTGAAAGTACAAAACGATCACGATCAACCCAGTTTCTAGAAGTTGTTGGGTTCACCTTTAAATGTTTTGTCCAAAGTGCATACGCCATTGGGGCAGCACCCATTGGTAAACCAGGATGTCCTGAGTTCGCTTTTTGTACGGCTTCAATACTTAATGTCCGGATTGTATTAACGCCCAATTGATCTGTCTTGTCAAACAAAAAAATCATCTCCTAATTTAGGTTTTTTTTACCTTTATTCATAGTGTAGCTTATTTCGACAATGAAAGCAATTACTTTCTGTTGTGAAGTCCTTTTTCACGCTGAATTTTTTTTAGTTTTTCAGGAGTCACATCGGTCCCTTCTTGATCCACGACCTTCATTCCTTCGATATGGTGACGCATCCCTCCACGAAATGCTTCTAAATACTCTTTACGTAATTCTTGTTGTTCGACTTTTTCTTTCGCACTAAGTTCTTCCACTTTTGCTTTATTCGCTAATTCATTTATACGGGCAATTTTTTCTTTCGATAACATCAAAATCCCTCCTTACTCTCACTGTCTATATTATAAGAACTGCCTTAAAAAAACAACTATATTCTGATATTTATAAAACACGAACGCTTGTTTGATTTCGTTCGCATTTTATGGTACACTAATTTTATCAATTGAAAGAAGGTGCGGGTTTTGGCGAAACGTACAGAAACAAGACAATTAGAAGTACTTAAATATATATACGAACAAGTCGAATTAAAGGGCTATCCGCCAACCGTTCGCGAAATTGGGAAGGCTGTTGATTTATCCTCAACTTCTACCGTTCACGGACATTTAGCTCGTCTTGAAAAAAAGGGTCTAATCTTACGTGACCCAACAAAACCGCGAGCAATCGAATTAACACCAGAAGGCTTGGAAAAGATTGGGATTCAACCGACAACTATTCCGATGTTAGGTGTCGTAACTGCTGGTGAACCAATTTTAGCGGTGGAAGAAGCATCTGATTTCTTCCCGTTACCTCCTGATTTACGTACAGAAGAAAATGCTTTATTTATGTTGACGATTCGAGGAGAAAGTATGATTAACGCAGGTATTCTAGATGGCGACCAAGTGATTGTTCGTAAGCAATCGAATGCCAATAATGGCGACATCGTAATCGCAATGACCGATGAAGATGAAGCAACCTGTAAACGATTCTTCCGAGAAGTAGATCATATCCGCTTGCAGCCTGAAAATGATGCATTAGCGCCTATTCTTTTAGATAACGTTACAATTTTAGGTAAAGTTGTTGGTTTATATCGCAATCATATTTAATAAAAAAAGGAAGTCACTCCGTTGAGCGGCTTCCTTTTTTGCTTGTTAACAAGTGAATAGCCTTTTGAGCTTCCTCGATAACCTCTTCTTCAGTTTCTACAGAAAGTAGATAATTTAAAGCTTCTAAACTTTGCTCGGGTTCTCTTTTTGCGAGCTGACCTAACGACCAAGCAGCTGTTCCGCGAATGACAGGACGCTGATCATTTAAACAGAGAATAATTTGTGGGATAGCTTCACGGCCGCCCAAATTCGCTAACGCAATTAAAGCATTCCGTTGCAATGGTTTTTTACCACGCCAAGAGCTTGCTAAGTGTCCGAATTGCTGTTTAAATTCTTTATTGGAAATAGTTAATAACGGTGCCAATTTGGGATAAACTTCTTCAATCTTTGGTTCCATCTCTTCATGAAAATGAAAATCTTTTCCTTTATTATAAGGGCAAACCAGCTGACAAATGTCGCAACCATAAATGACGTTACGCATTTTTTTCCGATACTCTTCAGGCATCATGCCTTTTGTTTGCGTTTGATAAGACAAACATTTTTGAGCATTCATTCGACCGTCCCCTAACAAAGCCCCTGTAGGACACCCTGTGATACAACGAGTACAATCACCGCAACCATTTGGAACAGGTTCATCTGGTTCAAATTGAATATTGGTGGTCACCTCACCTAAATATACAAAGGAACCAAATTCTTCGGTAATCAGTAGACCATTTTTACCAATGAATCCTAAACCCGCCCGCTGAGCAACAGCGGTGTCAACATATTCGCCAGTATCTACTTGCGGCCGAAAGCGCCAGTGTTCTTTTTCTGCTTCAGTGGCAGCTTGCTCTTCAATAAAAGCAATTAATTTTTGCAACCGATCCTGCAAAATGTGATGATAATCAATTCCCCAAGAGGCTCGCGCAAATTGTCCACGCTTTTCATCTCTAGGCATTTTTTCCTGAGCTTTGGTGGGATAAGCTAAAGCAATGGAGATAATACTTTTAGGATGCTCAAACGTTTTTTCTGGGTAAATTCGTTCTTCCACATTTTGATGTTCAAATCCCGAGTTATATCCTCGCTCTCGTTGTTCATGCAGAGAATCTTCTAATTCAATAAATGGTTCAGCATGAGTAAAGCCGATTTTATCGATGCCTAAACGTTGACTCTCTTGAATAATTTTTTCTTTCAATGTCGGCATTGCTCATGCCTCCCTTCATTTTATTATTTATCGTTTCGATGATACGTTTCATAGTCATGTGCATAGAGATTTTTCTCGTCCACGACGCCGGGAACAGTGGCAACTTTTTCCCAAACAGACCAGTCGATTTCTGGAAAGAAAGTGTCGCCTTCAAACGTTTCATGAATCATTGTCCGATATAAGACATCGCATGCGGGAATCAGTTCTTTAAAAACGACAGAACCTCCACCAATAACGGTCACGCCTTCATAGTTGTCAGCATACGCAAGAATCTCCTCTACAGAATGCATAACCAAAACGCCTTCAGCTTGGTAATCCGGATTACTGGTAAGAACAATCGTTGTTCGATTTGGTAACGGACGACATCCCATGCCTTCGAAAGTTGCACGTCCTAAGACCAATGTATTATGAATTGCTTTTTCCTTGAAAAATTTCAAGTCGTTGGGTAAATGCCAAGGCAATTTGCCTTCTTTACCAATCACTCCTTGTTCATCTTGGGCCCAAATGGCTGCTAACATAGCTTCTCTCTCCTTTTTTATACGGCAATCGGCGCTTTAATCGTTGGATGTGGGTCATAGCCTTCTACTTTAATATCTTCCATATCAAAATCAAAAACAGAAGCCTTGTCTGGATTCAAAACGAGCGTTGGAAAAGAACGAACTTCTCGTGATAATTGTTCTTGCATTTGCTCCACATGATTTTGATATAAGTGGGCATCTCCTAGCGTGTGTACAAACTCCCCCACTTCTAAACCTGTTTCATGTGCAATCAGATGTGTCAATAAAGCATAGCTTGCAATGTTAAAAGGAACACCTAAAAAAACATCGGCACTGCGCTGATAAAGTTGACAGCTTAATTTTCCTTCATTTACATAAAATTGAAACATAGTGTGACAAGGCGGCAACGCCATTGAAGGCACATCTTCTGGATTCCAAGCGGAAACAATTAAACGGCGAGAATCAGGATTGGTTTTAATCATTTCAATCACATTAGCTAATTGATCAATAAAGCTACCGTCTTTGGTTTCCCAGTGACGCCATTGTGCACCATAAATATTCCCTAATTCACCATATTTTTCTGCAAATTCTGCATCATTTAAAATGGCATCACAGAATTTTTGATGTTCTTCTTTGTATTGTTCTGCAAACGCTGGATCTTGTAAGACACGATGCCCAAAATCCGTCATGTCTGGTCCTTGATAATCTGCGCTTTTTACGTAACGTTCGAACGCCCATTCATCCCAAATATGATTATTTCGCTCTAACAAATAGCGAATATTCGTGTCGCCTTTTAAAAACCACAATAACTCACTTTTAATCAAGCCAAACGGTACTCGTTTGGTTGTTAGTAAGGGAAATCCTTTGGCCAAATCAAAACGCATTTGATAGCCAAATAAACTATACGTCCCAGTTCCTGTACGGTCTTCTTTAAAATGACCTTCTTCTAAAATCTTTTTTCCTAGTGCTAAGTATGCTTCTTCCATCTTATTCCCTCCGTCTCTTAATCCGCGTATTCACTCAAGTATTCCCAACGATTCATTTTTTCTTCTAACAATTGTTCCGTTGCTGTTACTGCTTCTTGCAATTCTTGTAAACGAACAAAATCATCACCCTGATGATTCATTTCTTCAGTTAATGTTTCTAATTTCGTTTCTAATTGTGTGATGTCTTCTTCAATTGTTGCCCACTCTTTTTGTTCCATATAAGTCAGCTTTGTTTTTTCTTTCTTTTCTGTCGATGCTTCTTTTACTGGTTTATTGAGCGGTTTTTCTTTGACCTTTTCTTGTTCTTTTTGGTTCGCCAAATATTCACTCATCGTGCCATAAAATGATAGGATCTGACCATTTCCTTGAAAAACTAACAATTTATCCATTGTTTTATCCAAGAAATAACGGTCATGAGAAACCGCAATTACCGCTCCTTTAAACGTTTGGATATAATCTTCTAAAATGGTCAACGTATCAATGTCCAAATCGTTGGTTGGCTCATCCAATAATAACACGTTAGGCTGACTAATTAATAATTTTAAGAGATATAACCGGCGTTTTTCTCCACCAGACAGTTTGCCAATCAGTGTGCCATGCATAAAACGAGGAAATAAAAAGCGCTCTAACATTTCAGCGACCCCAACGCTGCTTCCATCACTGCGTTTCACTTCTTCTGCTGCTTCTTGCAAATAAGCAATCATCCGTTGATTAGGATCCATTTCTTCGTTTTGCTGGGTATAATAGCCAATTCGGACGGTTTCACCGATACTATATAGACCACTCTCTAAAGGAATGCGGCCAGCTAAAATATTTAATAACGTGGATTTGCCTGCACCGTTTTTACCAGTAATGCCAATTCGATCGTTTGCTTGAATGAGTAAATTAAAGTCTTTCAAAAGCTGTTTATGATCAATGGCATAATTTCCTTCCTTGATTTCCAGAACTTTTTTCCCTAAACGCTGCGTGGCAAAGTCTGCTTCTAAGGTGCCATTGGTTTGTACCTGATGCAAGTTTTCTTTTAAATCCTGAAACCGATCAATTCTTGCTTGTTGTTTCGTTCCTCGTGCTTGAACGCCTGCTCGCATCCATGCAAGTTCTTGTTTGAAGAGGCGTTTTCTTTTTTCTTCTTGTTCTACAGCGACACGTTCACGTTCGGCTTTTTCCATCACATACGTTTCATAGTTTCCTTTGTATTCATACAGTTTTCCAAAAGAAAGTTCGAAAATCCGATTGGTTACTCGATCTAAAAAGTAGCGGTCATGGGTCACCATTAAAACCGCGCCACGATAGTTATTTAAAAAGTTTTCCAGCCATTCAATCGTTTCATAATCCAGATGGTTCGTTGGTTCATCCAATAACAGTAAATCAGGCGCTTCAATTAAGACTTGCGCCAAGCTTACTCGTTTTAACTGCCCACCAGAAAGCTCCCCTATTTTCTTTTCCAATGTGGGAATGCCTAATTTTTGTAAAATAATTTTTGCATTGGTATCTGCTGTCCAAGCATCTTGTTTATTCATGGCTTCTTCTGCTTGCGTGTAACGTCTTTGAACCCCTTCGTCTAAACCATTCTCACTTAAAGCAGCTAACGCTAATTCATAATTTTTGACCGCTTTTATGATCGGGCTGTCTCCCTGAAACACGGCTTCTGCAATCGTAATATTCTCGTCAAATGTTTGATTCTGGGAAAGGTACCCAATTTGATAATCACTTGGCTGCTGAATCGCAGCAAGATCACCATCACCGCTATCTACGCCTGCAATAATATTTAATAAACTGGTTTTCCCTGTGCCGTTAATCCCAATTAAACCAATGCGATCTTTTTCATGAATCAAAAAAGAAAGATGATCAAATAGTGTTTTTTCCCCATATGTTTTGGTTAAATCTGTTACTTTTAATTCTTTCACCGACACTACCAACTCCTTCTATTTTGGTCTTGCTTATTGTATCAAAAATTGGATTATAAAAAAAGTGCATGAGATAAAAATCGTCTTGGTTTCATCTCATACACT
>OKHA01000201.1_pt1 | contig 9115 bp, 8 predicted proteins | sample 1613681 | NCBI WGS metagenome assembly OKHA01 (sample SAMN04436870, study PRJEB24849) | human gut metagenome | biome: human gut; feature: NICU; material: stool | host: Homo sapiens | place: USA: Saint Louis, MO | collected 2011-08-28
GTTGCTTCTTCTGAAGTCAATTCAGTTAGTAACTTTTTACTGATATTTGCCATAAATGTACCCTCCTATTTAATCTTCCAACCCAAGTGTACCATAGCTCTCAATTTCCTTAAAACGAAACGCAACCCTTACATTATGAAATATTCTTAAAAATTTTACTGTAATTTGCATAAGTCTTTTCTAATACATTTCTTAGCGATTAACAAACAGCTATTCATGATTTCATTGATTGAATGCTTTATCATAAAATCATACCAATTATCCCGAATTGGTTTTTCATACTTACTCCTACCAAGAGTAAATAACAACCTTCATTTCCACCACAGACGACGGTCGTGGTGGTTTTTTTGTTTAGGTTCTAGTTTTTGCTATCAATGACTAGGAGAAGTGAACGTTCTTTAAGAATTTGTCATTTCAAATTTACGGAACCGCAAGAAACGATTTGCTTCTTCCTCTAACTGAGTAATTTCTTCTTCTGTTAACTCTTCCGTAGTAATGTGAATATGTAACTCTTTTTGTGTGCTTGTCATAGGTGCCTGATGATTAATCTCTGTTTGTTGGGTGCGGCCCATTAAATAGTCCAAGGAGACAGAAAAATAGTCTGCTATTTTTAAAAGATTCTCTACTTTAGGCGAAGAGGTATCCCAACGACGAATTTGTCCATTGGAAATGCCGACGTTTCTTTCTAATTGGGCGAGGGTTAGTTGCCTTGACTGAGCTAATTGTTTAATGCGAGAAATTAAGGTCATTTCAAGTCCTCCTTGTGTTTTCCGTTTGCTAATTTAAAATTAGCGTAAAAGCGAATGGTTGTCAATTGCGAGCGTGTAATAAGAAGGTGAACATCTCATGAGTGATTTTTTAGAAAATTTCCGATGAAAAAAAGAAGAAATAGAGTTATTATTAGTAAGTAAACTGTTTTGGAGCGAGAGGGGATGAATCAATGGAGAAAATTAAAAGTTACCAAGAGGATTCTGAAGTGCAGAAAAATCGTTGGTGGATCTTAGTTTCTGTGGCTATGTTTACCTTCATGTCTACATTAGATTCCAGCATTGTAAATATTGCTTTACCGACTATTTCAAAAGAAATGTCCGTACCCATGAATCAAGCGGAATGGGTCGTATCTATTTATTTAATGGTTGTCTGTGCTTGTTTATTATTATTTGGAAAAATTGGCGACAGTTTTGGAAAAATAAAAGTTTATCGAATTGGCACGGTTATTTTTACGATTGGTTCGTTACTTTGTGGCTTTAATCAATCGCTGAGCTTTCTATTATTTGCGCGAGTCGTTCAAAGTATTGGTGCTAGCATGACCATGGCGACCAATTCAGGAATTATTACGGAAGTATTCCCTTTAAATGAAAGAGGGCGGGCGCTTGGTGCAGTAGGTGCCTTTGTCTCTTTAGGCGCGATTGCTGGTCCTGGGATTGGTGGATTGATCTTATCAAACTTTTCTTGGTCGTATATTTTTTGGATTAATGTTCCCGTGGGGCTAGTTACAATTTTAATTGGTGAAAAGTTTCTACCAAAAGATATTACAAAAACAAAAGAAAAAATCGATTTTTCAGGATTTGCTTGTATTGCCATTGCGATTATGACGTTCTTCGGCGGGATTTTCCTCGGACAAGAGAGCGGGTTTGGCTCGTTACAATCCTATTTATTGTTCATTATTGCAGTAATCGCATTAGGATTATTTATAATGGTTGAACGAAAAAGAAAAAGCCCACTTATTAAGTTCGCAATTTTTAAAAACAAAATTTTTACTTTAAGTTTATTGTCCGCCGTTTTAATTTTTGCCTCAAACTTTTTTGTAAATGTTGTCATTCCATTTTATTTGCAGGATGCACGCAAACTAAGTGCTAGTTATGCTGGTCTATTAATGATGGTATTTCCGTTATTAATGGTGGTTGGGGCTCCTCTGAGTGGCTATTTGACGGATAAAATTGGCCCAGGTATTTTAACATTTGGCGGATTGTTGCTCTTGTGCTGTACGTCGTTAATGTATATGTTTTTAGATATGAATTCGCCTATCTGGTATTATGTGATTGCAACAGCCATTATGGGCTTGGGAAATGCACTTTTCCAGTCTCCAAACAATACAATGGTTATGAGCAGTGTTGAAAAGCAAGATTTAGGTGTAGCAGGAAGTATGAATTCTTTTGCTAGAAACTTAGGAATGGTCATTGGGATTGCGTTGTCAACGACCATTTTATATCGTGGTATGAGCGAAGCCTATGGTGAACGAGTAACCACGTATCTGGCTAATCGCCCAGATATATTTATTGTGGGAATGCGTGAAACCTTTTTTGTCGCCTTTCTATTATGTGTGGCGGCCTTTATATTAACGATTTTACGTTTTCGGAAAACAACCAAATAAGTAAAAAGAAGCAGACGAGAAAGATTCATGATTTTTCTCGTCTGTTTCTTTACTAGCTAAGAAAATAAGCAAATGCGATTGTATATTTCTAATTCTCTGTTACAATAAAGAAAGTAAACTGTACTAAACTGTACTACTTTTAAGAATGAATTTGACGATTAATTATCATAAGAGTGTGTAGAAAATACCGTAGGAGGAATACAAATGGAACTGATAGGACATGGACATTCATGTATTGAAATTCGTCTAAACGACGGCACGAACCTTTTATTTGATCCTTTTATTAATGGCAACCCTTTAGCGGACGTTTCACTTGAAGATTTACACCCTGATTACATCTTAATCACCCACGGACACAGCGATCATATTGGCGATATGCTAGCAATTGCTCAAGCCAACAAGGCAACGATTATTGCGATAGCTGAAGTGGCTACGTATGCACAGTCGCAAGGGGTAAAAGCGCATGGAATGAATCTAGGTGGGCGTTATGTCTTTCCTTTTGGTTCGGTTAAATTTGTGCCAGCTTTGCATAGTTCCGGTTATGAAATAGACGGCGTAATGACCTACATGGGCGAAGCAAGTGGGATTATTTTAGAAGCAGAAGATAAAAAAATTTATCACGCTGGTGATACGGCGTTGTTTTCAGATATGCACCTTTTTGCAAAAGACAAATCCATTGATGTAGCGTTCTTACCAATTGGCGATAATTATACGATGGGACCAGAGGATGCGCTAGAAGCAGTCTCTTACTTAAATCCTGAAATAACCATTCCAATTCATTACAATACCTTTCCTGTTATCCAACAAAATCCAGCAATATTCGTAGAGCAAGTAGTTGGCGGGAAAGTATTAAACCCAGGAGAGACGATCCTAGTTTAGGAGGAAATTATGGCGACGAAACATGATCAAATTTTAAAACATATTGAAGAATTACCAATTGGCGATCGAATCTCTGTTCGAAGCATTGCCAAAAGTTTAAGTGTTAGTGAAGGAACAGCGTATCGGGCCATCAAAGATGCAGAAAATATTGGGCTTGTTTCCACCATTCAACGTGTTGGTACGATACGAATTGAGCGGAAGTTAAAAAAACATATTGAAAAATTAACATTTGGTGAAGTGGTCCGGATTATTGAAGGGGATGTGTTAGGCGGTAGCTCTGGTCTAGACAAAGTCCTTAATAAATTTGTAATTGGTGCGATGACAGAAACCGCAATGACGCGATATATTACTCCCGGATCCTTAATGATTGTTGGTAACCGCCAAGGCGTGCAAAAGCTTGCTTTAGAAAATGGGGCAGCCGTTTTAATTACAGGTGGATTTGAAACATCTGAAGAGATTGCGCAGTTAGCAGATCGTCTGGGTATGCCTGTCTTGAGAACCACATATGATACATTTACTGTGGCTACTATGATTAACCGTGCTTTAAGTGATCAGCTGATTAAAAAAGACATTTTACTCGTCAGTGATATTTATACAGCGCTTGAAAAAACCAATTATTTGTTGACAACTCAAACGATTGCAGATTATCAGGCATTATCTGAAAGTACCCATCATTCTCGTTTCCCAGTAGTAAATAAGAAATTACGTTTAGTGGGGATTGTCACAGCCAAAGATGTCATTGGTAAAAGTGAACATTTAACCGTGGATAAAGTCATGACAAAGGACCCCAATGTTGTGAAAAAGATGATGAGTGTAGCGAGTGTCAGTCATCAAATGATTTGGGATGGTCTAGAAGTCATGCCGGTGGTGGAAGATGATTTAGCGCTTGTTGGGATTGTTTCTCGCCAAGATGTGATGAAAGCTATGCAATTGGTGCAACGACAACCACAAATTGCAGATACAATTTCAGATCAAATTTCCGGGGAAGTGATGCCTGTTGAAGAAAATGGCAAAGAAACAACCCGTTTTCGTTTTTCGGTTGCGCCCCAAATGGTTAACAGTGTTGGTACTATCTCGTTCGGTGTCCTAAGTGAAATTATTTCTAACGTGACACAACGAACAATGTTGATGAATCAAAAAAGAAATGTACTAATTGAACAAGTGAATCTACATTATTTGCGGCTAATCCAGTTGGAAAGTGAATTGGACATTCGTCCACGGATTTTAGAAATTGGTCGTCGCTCTGCAAAATTAGATATTGAAGTTTATTTAGAAAATGTCATTGTGGCAAAAGCAATTGTTGTTTGCCAAGTGATGGAGAGAACGTAGGAGGCTACAAAGAATGGACGTAGTAAAAGAAATTATGGCAGCAATTAAACAATATGAAACAATTATTATTCATAGACATCAAAGGCCCGACCCAGATGCAATTGGCTCACAGGTTGGGTTAGCAGAACTCTTAAGAGCGAGCTTTCCTGAAAAAAATATTTATCAAGTAGGCGGACCAGTGGAAGGCTTAGAGTTTTTAGCTGAAATGGACGTTATTACTGACGATGTCTATCGAGGTGCATTAGTCATTGTAACAGATACTGCAAATGCTCCACGAATTAGTGATGCGCGTTTTTCTTTAGGCGATCAATTAATTAAAATCGATCATCATCCGAATGATGAACCCTATGGAGATTTAGTTTGGGTGAATACAAATGCAAGTAGTTGTAGTGAAATTATTGTTGATTTTTGGCAACAGCATTTAGCAGAATTAACGATGACAGATAATGCAGCTCGTTTATTGTATGCTGGGATTGTGGGGGATACAGGACGTTTTCTTTATCCTTCCACTTCGGCGCATACACTCGCTGTCGCTGCGCAATTGCGTACGTTTAACTTTAATGCCGCAGACTTAAATCGCGAGTTAGACCAAATGCCTTTAAAGGTTGCTAAATTAGCGGGTTATATTTATCAAAATTTAGAAATCGACGCAAATGGCGCTGCTCGTGTCGTTTTACCACAAAGTATTTTAAACAGTTATGATATTGTCGATTCTGAAACGGCAGCCATTGTTTCAATGCCAGGAAAAATTGAAGATGTTCTCTCATGGGCAATCTTTGTTGAACAGCCGGAAGGTTATTATCGCGTTCGGTTACGTTCCAAAGGACCAATCATTAATACAATTGCTAAAAAACATCATGGCGGCGGCCATCCTTTGGCAAGTGGCGCTAATGCACGTGATGCGGCTGAAATTGAAGTGATTTACCAAGAAATCCAAGCAGCTTGCCAAAAGTGGGCTCAAAAATAAATAAGTAATTAGAAAGTAGTTATCGGACGTTGATAAATCATTAGGACTACTTTTCATTCACTAGAAAATAAGGTAAAATGAAAAAGAATTATTTTTTACAAAGGAGAACGTTAATGACAGAGCAATTACCAAACTGCCCTGAATGTGGGTCGGCATATGCCTATGAAGATCGCGGATTATTTATTTGTCCAGAATGCGGTCATGAATGGTCACCAACAGAAGAAGTTGCAGAAGAAGGCTTAGTAGTCAAGGACTCAAATGGCAATCTTTTAGCGGATGGTGACAGTGTTACTGTAATTAAAGATTTGAAAGTTAAAGGTGCCAGTGGCGCAATTAAACAAGGCACAAAAGTGAAAAACATTCGTTTAGTGGAAGGTGATCATAACATCGATTGTAAGGTAGATGGCTTTGGTCCAATGAAGTTAAAATCAGAGTTTGTTAAGAAAAATTAAATTTCATTTGAATGATGAGACAGTAAGAGTCTAGGACACAACCATCGTCCTAGACTCTTACTAATGTTTATCGGTCTTGTATTTTATCATTGTACGAAGGCCGTGCCAAGCGTTGTAAAGTGTGAGGATTAACCCGATACCTAAAGGAATCCATAACCATTGCGGAGAATAAGCAGCATCTTTTAACGTTTCAGGGTTGATGGTCCATGATTCTTGCAATACTTGGAAACTAAAAACCATGAGAAATGTTGAAATAAGTAACAAAATAAACCGTAAATAATGAATCGTTGTTTGACGGTGAATCAGTGCAAAGAGTAAGTAGAGCACAAGTAAAAATAGCGGCACTCCAAACGCAAAATATGGCTGTAACATGAGAACGTCCTCCTTTTTCTTAATGATACTGCAAAGGAGAGGATTTGCAAAATAAAATTTATTGTTGGTACATTTTTTTAGAAACAAGTATAGTGTTATTGAGGCATTCATACTTGAAATTGTTTATTTTGGAGGAATTTTTATGGCAGTATATAGCGAACCAATTAAATGGGCAATCATTATTTTCCCGTTTCTAGCATTTTTTATTTCTGGGGCATTATTAATATATGAATACCGCAAATATGGTTCATTTGTTTGGACACGAGCAATGATTTTGTATTCATTTGTTTTTTATTTATTATGTGCCTATTTCTTGGTAATTTTACCGTTGCCATCTCGGGCAGAAGTGGCTCAATACACAGGACCGACAATGGAACTGCGGCCTTTTCATTTTATTTCAGGGATTTTAAACGAAACTGTTTTTTCGCTCAAAGATCCTAGTACGTATTTGCCAGCATTAAAACAGCATGCCGTTTTAGAACCACTGTTTAATGTTTTATTAGTTTTACCTTTTGGTGTGTATTTACGGTATTATTTCAAATGTTCATTTTTAAAAACAGTTCTTGCGAGTTTTTTATTGTCATTATTTTTTGAATTAACACAGTTATCTGGCCTTTATTTTATTTATCCACGTTCGTATCGCTTGGCGGATGTCAATGATTTAATTAATAATACCGTCGGAGGCATAGTTGGTTATTGGTTGACGCCGCTCTTTACCTTTTTATTGCCAACACGAGAAGAAATTGATGCCACCTCTTATGAAAAAGGGCAGACAGTTAGCCTGTTGAGACGTTTCTTTGCATGGGGGATTGATTGGTTGGTGATTGGCTTTGTGCAAGGCCTGCTCGTTTTTGGACTAAATTTCATTCCAGCTTATAAAAATTGGGCAACCAATTATCCGATTTTTTCAGATCGGATGTGGTTCTTTATCATGGTGTTTGCGGTCTTTATCGTCATGATGAAACTGACAAATGGTCAAACGTTAGGGAAAAAAGTTGTTCGCATTCGGGTGGTTGAAACAGGACATGAAAAAATTCGTTTAAAAGCCTTGTTTGTTCGCTACGGTTATTTGTATTTTGTGTATGGTTTAATTAGTATTTATCTAGCCAATGCCACTGATTTATTGAATTCTTCTAATCGGATGTTGCAAATGGTGTCACTGCTTCTGTATTTGTTCTGTTTAATTTTATATTTACTATTTTTGATCAACGTTTTGTTAACCTTGATTCCTAAAAAACGGCGTTTGTTTTATGAAAAAGCCAGCCACACTTATACAGTCAGTACATTAGAAGTTGCGAAAACAAAGGAATCAGCAGGTGAGTAAAAGTTGTTTTTGTGTTATAATGCCAAAGTGCATAAAGAATTTAACGAGAAGAGGTGAGGCAAGTGCCTTCATTTAAACAATTTCAATTTCAACCTTTTATCAACGAAGCACTCGCAGAAAAAGGGTTTGAAGAACCAACAGAAGTCCAAGAAAAATTAATCCCAATCATTAAGAAAGGGAAAAGTGTCATTGGACAATCGCAAACAGGAAGTGGAAAGACGCATACTTTTTTACTTCCATTAATGGATAAAGTTAAGCCAACTATCGACGAAGTACAAATTGTGATTACTGCGCCTAGTCGTGAATTAGCCAATCAAATTTATCAAGAAGCGCAGCAACTGGCTCGTTTCAGTCAACCAGAAATTCGAGTGTCAAATTTTGTTGGCGGAACAGATAAACAACGTCAATTAAATAAATTAAAGCATCAGCAACCTCATGTGGTGATTGGTACACCAGGGCGTATTTTAGATATGATGAATGAACAAGCCTTGAAAGTGCATACGGCTTTTGCCTTTGTTGTCGATGAAGCAGACATGACATTAGATATGGGCTTTTTAGCAGAAGTCGATCAAATTGCCGGTCGTTTGCCAGAAAAATTACAAATGCTCGTTTTTTCTGCAACCATTCCAGAAAAATTACGACCATTTTTAAAAAAATATTTAGAAAATCCAGTGATTGAACATATCAAACCAAAAGCAGTTATTTCAGAAACAATTGACAATTGGTTGATTTCCACCAAAGGAAAAAACAGCAATCAAATAATTTATCAATTATTGACTATCGGGCATCCTTATTTAGCGATTGTTTTTGCAAATACTAAACAAAGAGTTGATGAAATCACCGATTACTTAAAAGATCAGGGCTTAAAAGTTGCCAAAATTCATGGAGACATCACACCACGCGAAAGAAAACGTGTGATGCGTCAAGTTCAAAATCTTGACTACCAATATGTGGTAGCTACTGATTTAGCCGCACGTGGGATTGATATTGAAGGGGTTTCACATGTCATCAATGCAGAAGTTCCACATGAATTGGACTTCTTTATCCATCGGGTTGGCCGCACAGGACGTAATGGATTGAATGGGACTGCCATAACATTATATTCACCAGCGGATGATGAAGCGATTACTCAGATTGAGCAGTTAGGTGTTTCTTTCAAACCAAAAGAAATTAAAAATGGTGAGATTGTAGAGACGTATGATCGTAATCGTCGAACAAAACGAGAAAAATCTCGAGAAGAATTAGACCCAACGTTAATTGGTTTAGTGAAAAAGAAAAAGAAAAAAATTAAACCAGGATACAAGAAAAAAATTAATTGGGCAATTGAAGACAGCAATAAGAAAAAACGTAAAATTGAACGTCGCTGGAATATATTGAAGCGCGCTGGCTGTTTAACGCCTCGGCCCAGCAGATGGAAG
>OKHA01000209.1_pt1 | contig 8944 bp, 7 predicted proteins | sample 1613681 | NCBI WGS metagenome assembly OKHA01 (sample SAMN04436870, study PRJEB24849) | human gut metagenome | biome: human gut; feature: NICU; material: stool | host: Homo sapiens | place: USA: Saint Louis, MO | collected 2011-08-28
GCAAACAAACGCCCACCAATCACCAATTTGGTTTGCAAAAATCGTATTAAAGCCTCGATAAATAGATAGCGTTTCCAAATGAAAAAAATCCGTAAATAGGTACGGCGCATTAGGATAAAAAATTAACCAAGCAAAACCTATCAACCAATCCCTTTTACGTTTTTCTGCGTTTAAAAGATAACTAAGTTCAATTGGAATATAGGCTAACAACACGTTCAACGCCATAAAATGAAAATGCGTAGCAAATAACCACATATAGATACAATAGATTAAGGTGATCACTCGTAAATAATTTCTAGAATTTTTCAAGATGCTCTGCGCTCCTTTTTCAAACGGTTTATTTTAGTGTAGCATACTTCTTAAGCTTTTTTTTAAACCTTATAAATGAACATGCTTCTCCCCTTGATAATCTTCGGTTTTATGCTAGACTGAGTAAAAGGCATTTAGGAGGAATTTTTACTTGAAAAAATTAATTGCTATTGATTTAGACGGCACAACATTAAATGCACAGTCTTTAATCAGTCCAAAAACCGAACAAACACTAAAAAAAGCGATTGACAACGGTCATTACGTCAGTATTGCCACTGGACGTCCCTATAGAATGAGTCATCAATTTTACCAACAACTTGGCCTAACGACCCCTATGGTTAACTTTAACGGTGCTTTAGTCCACATTCCAGAGAAAAAATGGGACTTGGAAAGCGAAGCCAATATTGAGCGTGACCTAGTCTTTGACATTTTGGCACAGAAAAAAGAATTACAATTAGATTTTGTTGCTGCTGAAAACAAAGAAACATTTTATATCGATACGTTAGATGGGTTCGATCCGAAATTTTTTGCTTCCAAAGCAACCTTAGATAATTTACTTACTGCTAAAAATTTACGAACAAATCCTACCTCAATGATGGTTCGGACCACACCAAACCAAGCTGAAAAAGTTGCTGATACATTGACAAAACAATATGGTGATTATATTGATGTCCGCACTTGGGGCGGTCCAATGCCTATTTTAGAAATGGTCGCAAAAGGAATTCAAAAGGCCCATGGCGTTGATCAAGTGGCGAACTTTTTATCTGTCAAACCAGCTGATATCATTGCTTTTGGCGATGAACATAATGACGAAGAAATGCTAAGTTATGCTGGTTGGGGTGTTGCTATGAACAATGCCACGGATAAAATTAAATCCGTAGCCAACGATGTCACTGAAAAAACAAATGATCAAGATGGTTTAGCAGATTACTTAGAAAATTATTTAGATCTATAAAAGGCTAAAATAAAAGTATTTCTTTAAAAAGAACTCACTTTGGTTTAGCTGATAATCTTAAGATTACAAAAGTAGGGCATAAGTCGAAACGACTTATGCCCTACTTTCGTTTTTCTTATTCCTTCAATGAATTTTGAAACGTGCTGATTTTTTCAGCCAATCTTTGATAAGTCGTAAAAGACGGATGCTGTAGCTCTTGTTCTTCGTTAACGGATAAAGTTTGTTGTGTCGTAATGGCCTTTGTTAGTGCATCTACAAAATGAATAAAAGAATTGTTGGTTTGTTTATTATATCCTGGTGAATAATATTTCGATTGACGATAAAAAGGCCGCAGGGCTGTTTCTGTGATTTTTTCCTGTTCATCTGAAAAGTATTCATCATAGCTGACATGTTTTATTTTCTGCTCTTCTGTTATCACTTGAAGTCGAGCGATTAGGCCATTGCCTAAATCTTCTGCGTAACCGATATACGTTTCTTTCGATGACTCTTTTAGCCAAGTGTCCATCTCTGCTGCTAAAGGCATTAAACCTTCACGCGCAGAAGTTGATGAACCGCGTACCGTATAAAAATTACCTGTAACACGATTTTCGTCACGCATTTGTTTTTCTACATAAGTAATACCATTAACAACGGTGACTAACGTATCGTCTGTGCGCGTGTTGCTTGCTTGAAATTCAGGATAATCTGACAGGCGTTTGTTTACACCCGAATAGCGTGTATCATAATAAGGATCACTAGCAAACTCTGTAAACTCAACATTCAGAATCCTTTGCGTTTCAGGTTCCGTAATAATCTCTACAATGCCGTAATTTCCCCCAGTAAATACACCTTCATTTTTATAATAGTTACCCGTCATTAATCCCAAAGGCGGTTGATTGGACCAAAACATTTTTTCCTTTTTTTCTTCTGGTGTATATTTTGCTGGTGGGGTTGTACCAAATGTCGTTTGTGTGGCCCCTGTAACCACTTCGTAAGTGTATTCATGAGAATCAAAAGTCAATTGATTAGCAATCAGTTCGTCATTTTTAGCCGGCGCTTGTTTTTCCACCGCAGAAGTCGTTTGATTGGTGACGGTAACTTGCTTCACTTGCTTTGTCTCTTGCGGACCACTTGTTGTTTGTTTCGTTGGCTCTTGATCTGGCGCACAACCAACCAAAATAAATAATCCGATAAAAACCAACATTCCTTTAATATGTTTCATTCACTTCTCTCCTTTTTATAAACGCTTAATTTCCTCTTATCTCCAGTGTAGCAAACATTTATAAACCAAAACTGACGGAAAAATGAATAAATAATAAACAAAAACGCTAAGTCTCCTGCAGCTTAAGAGACTTAGCGTTTTTTTATTTAATTGCTTGGCGCTTTTGGCGCAACCACTCTTCTTTAATGTGTTCAGATAGGCGAATCATTCGTTTACCAACTTCACTATATTGGTTAGTAGCTAAATTGGCTAAAGAAATTCGAACTGACCATTTGTCACTCCCGAAAGCATCCGCTTTTAAAAGCATTAATTTTTCTTTTTCTGCTAACGAAGTTAATACTTTTGTGATCGTCCACGATTTCGTTAAATAACTTGAAAATTCTGGGCCATAACGTTTTTCTGTCCAATCTCTAAAGTTAATTTCACAATAGTATGCTGTATTTAAACTTGCTAAAGGCTCTTCAATGCCTAAGGTGCGGAACAAGAGCTTTTCACGCGTATGACAAATATCCATCACTTCGTCTTTATATGCTTGACCGTCTTTTAACAAAGCATACAAACTAAATAAAGCCATCATCGCTTGCTGAATAGAAGAAAGTCCCGCTGCATGGTTCAACGCAATATCGCGGCTGTCTGCGACTAAGCGGCTGATAAAGTTAATTTGGCTTGTGTCTGCATTCAATGTAGCATAACGTGCCTGTAATTCCATTTTTCGAGCCACTGGCAATTCTTTTAATAATTGATCAAAGATGTTCTCTTGGCTAACCGCAATAGTCCCCACACGCCAACCAGTAGCGCCAAAGTATTTAGAATAAGAATAGATACAGGCTGTATTGTAAGGTAACTCCGTAAATAGTGAACGAAAAACTGGCACAAAGGTTCCGTAAACGTCATCTGTTAAAATCATTAACTTAGGGTTATCCACTGCAACGATTTGTTTGATTTGTTCAATGGTAGGTTTTCCCATAGCATTAGCAGTTGGATTGCTGGGATTTACGACAAAAACCGCTTTGATGGACGGGTCTTTTAGTTTATCAATTTCCTTGTTTGAGTATTGATACGTCGTTTTTCCATCAATGATCATTTGCTCTGCTTTGATTTTAACCACGTCAAAATCATAACGTGGTAGTTCTGGAATTTCTAGATAAGGAGCAAACGTTGGTAATAACAACGCAATACGATCACCTTTTTCTAGTAAATAATTATTTGCCAACGTATCAAACAAGTAACAAATCCCTGCTGTACCACCTTCAACGGCAAAAATATCAAACGGTTGTGCTTCGCTGGAAAATAATTCTTGATTTAAATATGCTTTAATCGGTTGTTCACACGCCTTCAAGCAACGAACAGGATTCGGATAATTATCCCCAATCACATAGTCTAACATGGCATCTAACCACATTTCCTTATCCATCCCAAAATAGTTATGCTCTGCTGTCCAAATTTCTTGTAAGAAGGTTGCCCCTTTGCTAGGATTTTCTGCTAAAAAGTTTAAGAAGCGTTGCGTTCTACCAAAACTTGGCTGAATCATACCAGCCGTTTGTTCGCTCCCCTCTCTTAACGTTTCTTTTGTAGCAAATTGACCTAATAAAAAAAAGGCTTCCCTTGGTGTTGGCGCCGTCCAATTAGGATTGCCTCGCCCTGCATTTAACAATGTTTCTAAATTATGATTTTCTTCATGTAATTTCTTCTCTAAAAATAGACTTAATTCAAACGGACTAAGGTTTTCTGTCAATTCATCACTTGTTATCATTTTATCCTCCTGAAGCACACACAGTCATTTAGTATTTAGTATGTAGTCTATACTACTCTTCTACCTCCAGATGTCAACCATTTAAGCGGAATATTCTGACAATTAATAAAAAAGAAACAATCCTTTATAAAAAATAAAGGATTGTTTCTTTTTTGCTGATTAACCAAAGAACCGTTGCATCTCAATTTTTGCTGATTGAACAGAATCAGAAGCATGGATTAAATTTTTGGTGACAGACAACCCATAATCTGCTCGTAAGGTGCCACTTTCAGCATCTAACGGATTCGTTGCTCCAACTAATTTACGCACTTTTTTAACCACATTGTCCCCTACAACGACCATCACAACCACTGGGCCACTTGTCATATAGGCTAATAATTCAGGGAAAAATAGTTCATCTTTTAAATGCTCATAATGTTCCTTCACTGTTTCTACTGTTAGTCGTTCGAATTTAAGGTGCAATAAGTCAATACCTTTATCTTCAAAACGTTGAATGATTTTGCCAACTAACTTTCGTTCAACGCCATCTGGCTTAATAATTACTAAACTTGTTTCCTTCATTTTTTCCATCCCTTTCAAAACTTCCTTTTGCCCTTTCCCAAGGGGTAGCTACAGAATAAAATGAAAGCGGATACTTTGTCAATGATAAATTTTCTTTTCCTTTTGATTAAATAAAAAATTAAAGATTATTCACAAGATTTGTGAATTGTTCTTTCAGTTCTGTATTGCTTGTTTCTTTTAAAAACAAATAAGGTTGCTCCTCTACTGGCTGTTCTTTACTCACATAAACTTTAGCTTCACCATTCACTAAAGTAAATAAATAGACATGCTTCTGGGCAACTTGTGTCGCACTGTCAGAGTATACTGCCACCAGACAATAACCCCCTTCGCTGCCTGTTTCTGACCAATTTAACCAAATGGGATTGTTCCCAATAGCTGGTTGTATTTTAGGTTCATAACTCAATAAATCATCAGGCACTTGAATCGTGTAAAAAGCTACAGAGTGACCTGGTTGGTACGCTTGATAGTTCTGATTGCGTTCTTGACCCCAGGTTTCCATGTATTGTCCTAACTGTTTTGCTTTTTGCTGATTCCAAATCGTCCCTTCTTCTGTAACTAATTCAGTTAATTCTTGTGTTTGCGTTGTTTGCTCTAATTCCAACGCCGTGGTTTGACTAACTTCGGTTGCTGAAATTGCTCTTGTTTCTTCAGTATTTACATTGTTTGTTTGTACGGTTTGTACTTTCTGTGATTCCTCTTTCGATTTTTGCCAACCACAGCTAGATAAAACGCTTCCAACAACCGCTATCATAATAATCCCGTTTAGTTTCATTCCTTAAACTCCTGTTTTTATTTTTATTCTATCGAAATAAACCTAAAATCTCAATCCCTTTCTTTGAATAGTTGAAAACCATTTGGGAACTAGTAATTCTCCACAATTATAGTCCTCTAGTAATTGTTGGTATTGCTGTTCCATAGTCCTGATTTCTTTTTCACCAAAGCTCAGTGCCCAAACTAAAGAATAGAGTCCTGCGTGAAAAGTATAAAGCTTTTGAAACTGCCAAAATAAGGTAGGAACTTTCCCAGCAAAATAACCTTGTAATTGACCATAAGCAAACAATGGCGAAACATTTCTTGAAAAAAATTGTAACTTGTAAAATTCTTCATAAGGATCCCCAAAATCCCATCGATTAAAATCAATCACACCGACCTGCCTAGTTGGCAAGTAAATAAAATTTCCCACATGGAAATCTCCATGCTGATAAACCACAGGCCGTTGTTGCAATAACGGTAATTGTTTTTCTAAATATGAAATTATTGGCTGCTGGTAAGGCATACAAAATTGAGATTCCTTATACTTATTTAGTTGGCTCTGCTTTTTTTCGTATAAATTTTGCGCAATCTCTCTTTGACTAATCCTTTCAGGCAACAAAAGCTTATGGATTTTGTTTAAATAGCGGCCTGCCTCTACGCCTAAGTTCAGTTGTCTTTTGGGAGAAAGAGCGGGTAAAACATCGCTTAAGTCTTCACCTTCTAGATACGTTAATAACATGTATCCTTGTTCACTTTCAGGAATAGGTGCACATAAAAAAGGTTTAGAACTGGGAAATCCTAACGCCGCTACTTTTTTGATAAATTGATATTCTTGTTGTTTGGCTAATAACTCTTCTTGTTGAAAAATTCGCAATAAAAAGGTTTCTTGATTTTTGGTAACTTTAAACTTTAAATCAGTTGACCAACCACGGTGAATAGCTTCAACTTTTTGCCATTGCTGAAACGCTGGAATCTTCTCAAACGCCCTCATTACTTTCGCCTCCATTTCCCTATTGGTTTTAGTATACCAAAGAAAAAAGGCTGGAGACAATTGGGGATAAATTGTCTCTAGCCTTCACTGGTTATCATTTTCTAGTTTTCCTTATATAAATCGTTCCACTCGTTACTAAGAAAGCTCCTCCTAAAACAACCCAGAAAGTACTAGGTACTTCTGCACCTGCTTTTGGTAATACTTTTTTGGGAAGCTGTTCTTTTTTCCCAATCATATTTTTATCAGAAAAAGCATGAGTACTTTCTGTTGATTTGGTTCCCTGATTTGCTGATGAATTCAGCGAATTATCTAAGGATGACTCACTAGTAGTTTTTCCAGCTTTGTCTGGGTTTTGGTTTTGATCTTTTCCTTCGATTGGTCCTTCACTTGTTTTTGTTTCTTTGTCTTTATCTGGTTCGCCACTTGTATCTAGTTCTTTATCTTTATCTGGTTCGCCACTTGCATCTGGGTCTTTATCTTTGTCTGGTTCGCCACTTGCATCTGGGTCTTTATCTTTATCCAGTTCGCCACTTGCATTTGGTTCTTTGTCTTTGTCTGGTTCGCCACTTGTATCTGGTTCTTTGTCTTTGTCTGGTTCTTCTACATGTGGTTGATTTATCTTGTGGTTATTTTCAAATAAAGCACCTAATTGTAGCAATGTTCGGTCTTCATTTAATGCACTATTAAATTGAATCCCCAAAGGCAGTCCTTCTTTTGAAACGTAAGTTGGTACACTTAATGCTGGATGTCCAAATAAATTTGCTTGTTGTGTAAACGGTGTATATGTGAACGCCGTCAGCCATTGGTCATAAATCAATTGTTTTTGTTCTGCTGGTGACAATTGATCAATTTTTTCCATCTGTGCTGCATGTTCTGGCTTTAGTAACGGATTATCAATACTAGGTGCCGTGGCAGCCGTCGTTGGTGTTAATAAGATAGGATACTGTTGATAAAATTCGTCCATCGCTTGTGCTTGTAAAGCAATATCTGTCCAAGCCGCAGTTGTCTCTTCACTCGTTATATTTTTTCCTGTTTGAAAAAGCGCCCATGTTAACAGTTCTACATCATTTCGTTCAAGCGGTCTTTTCAATTTCTGCCGCGCCATAAAATCGGCAATTCCTGCTGAGCCAGCAGCTACAGTATAATAATTTTTCATTAGACGTTCCCCATCAACAGGGTGCTTCACTTCAACCAATGTGTACCCTTGGTCTTTTAAAAAAGCAACAGCTTCAGCGACCGCCTCTTTTGCTTCGGCACTTACAGGCGTTCCGGCAGGAGATTCTGTTGTATAAGCAATGGGTTGCGCTTGACTTAAATGTCCCGCAGGAAGATCTTTTTTGGTTAATAAGGTTTCAAATAATGCATTTGTATCCGCCACGGTTCGACTTAAACCAAAGTGAACAGTTTGACCTTTTGCACTATTAGAATTACCAATGATTACTCCTCTAGAAGGTTTCAAGCCTACGGTGCCTGTCCAAGAAGCAGGGATGCGGATAGAGCCACCAGCATCACTTCCAGAAGCAATGGGAACAAATGCCGCGGCGACACTAGCACCCGCTCCGCCTGAAGAACCACCTGAATAATGGTTAGGATTCCATGGATTGACGGAAACGCCATATAACTTTGAATCTGAAATATTCTTCCAACCTAATTCTGGATAATTCGTTTGACCAATGATTATGAATCCGGCATTTTGTAGTGCTTTGACAAAGGTCGATGTCCCACCAGCTACTTGATCTCGGAGAAAACCAAAACCGTTCGTGTTGCTTTCACCTTTCAAGGATTGTCCTAACCCTTTTAGTAAGAGCGGCACACCTAGAAATGGTTGACCTGTATCTTGTAAAGCTTTTGCTTCTGTCAAAGCCGCTTCTTCTCGTAAAGTAATGACCGCATTTAATGTAGGATTTTCACGTTTAGTGATGGCCAACGCAATTTTTACTAATTCTTCGCTCGTCACCTTTTTTTCTCTTACTAAAGTTGCTAACTCCAGTGCAGTTGCTTGTTTATAATCTGCTTCTGAAAAAACACTCTCTGCAGAAACAGCTTTTCCATCTGTACCACTATTTTGTATCTCATTTGTGGTTTCAGTGGTTACTGCAACCACATTTCGGCTACTGCTTTCGGCGATTGCCGAAGAGGATTCTTTTTCCTGCATCACCGTTTGGCTAGTAGTTTCAGATTCCAAGTTAGCTACAGTCTGACTGGTTTCTGTTGTTACTGATTCCGTCTCTGTTTGAACGGTTGTTTCTAGTATACTTTCTTGTGCCAACATTGGTACCCCTACCAGTGTTTGGCTAATTAATAAAATAATCCCTAACTTTTTGAACAAAATCGACTTCTTCATAAGTCACATCCTTCATCTATTAATACAGTTAAAAAATCTGTATTACTTATAGCATAAATGAAAGCGATTAAAAAGTA
>OKHA01000211.1_pt1 | contig 8858 bp, 5 predicted proteins | sample 1613681 | NCBI WGS metagenome assembly OKHA01 (sample SAMN04436870, study PRJEB24849) | human gut metagenome | biome: human gut; feature: NICU; material: stool | host: Homo sapiens | place: USA: Saint Louis, MO | collected 2011-08-28
GCTTTAACGCGCACTACCGCTGAAACCGTGACTAGCGGCGGCAATGTCACCTGGCGCGCCACAATTACCAATACAAGCCAAGCACCACTAACCACGGCGACCATCAAGAAATCAACCGCTTGGACAACTGGCTTAGCAGCACCAACCGCCATGATTGTCACGCCAGCTGGCGGAACCGCGAAAACAGTTCCCGTCACAGCGACTACGTGGACCAATGGTGTTAGCTTAGGCACTGACATTCCCGTAGGAAAATCTGCCACGGTTCAGTTCACTACGAAAGCGACGGGGACAGCGGGGCAAGTCTTGCGCGCTGGGATTACCACCAGTGGGAATTACAGTGGTGTTTCTACTTCGGCCACCGTACGTGTGAAAGACAATGATCAAGCAATTGTAACACCAACGGCTGAAGGCTTCATCAGTGTTCCAACCTTCAATTTTGGTCAAGTTGGGGTAGCGGGAAGCACGCAACAGCACAGCTTGAAAAAAGCCGCTGATTATTATGGCAACGGCACACGCAATCCCTATCTGCGGATCAAGAAAACCCAAGCGAATTGGAGCTTAACGGCGCAACTGTCGCAACCGAAATCAGCGACAGACAGCTTGCCTACAGCAACCCGCTTATTATTAGGGACGGCGCCTGTTTCGAGTTTCTCAAATTACAACCAACCTACCGAGTTGAAAAATGCGGTCGGTACTACGAGTGCCATTAGCTTGAATGCCAACAACACGGCCACTAGGATTATTGCCAATCAACAATTCACTGGGAGTAATATCTATCAGTTGGACTTCACCTTCAACAATGTCAAACTTGAAGTGCCAGCCAACCAAGGGGTCAAAGGGCAACAATACCAAGCCGCAGTTACGTGGAACTTAGTGACAGGTCCTTAAAATAGTTAAGTTATCATGAGGAAAGCTCAAAATGTTAGTATCGAATACTAACATTTTGAGCTTTTGCTTATAAAGATTAAGGAATTTAGTTGAGAATCAGTAGCAAAATGGCAGAAATTCTTGATTTTTCGCGCATTTTTCTAGTGAAAAAGGACTCTTCCGCCTTGGTATAATAGGAATCGTCGGAAAAGTCACTTGTCTGTAGCAAAATTTGAAATTTCAAGTCCGCCTTTTTTTGATAGAATAATGGAGAAAATTAAAAGGTGTACATATACCAATGAACAATAAATCAATACATAAAAAGGAGAATAGCATGAATCAAAAATGGCAAAAGTTACTTCCAACAAGGAACTCACCTAAGAGGTGGTTCAGCACAAGCTATCACGACTGACCCTTGCGCCCTGTACGAAGGGACAAGGGGCAAGCAAATTTTAGCATTCCCAGCTTAGCCTTCATCGGCTTGGCAGGAATGGTACATAGAAAGAAGGGACGACATGAAGAGAATTAACTGGCAACGCTTAGCAACCATTGGCTTGTGTAGTTCTTTAGTGATTAACGCCTTTTTTGGCGTAACAGCCATTGCGGAAACAGTCACGAGTGAAAGTAGCCCGACAGTGGCAAATAGTATTAAGGAAGCAACACCAGCAAGTAGCGCAAGGCAAGAAAGTACGGAAAGCAGTCAAGAAACGACTGAAACGAGTCGGGAAAAAGTAACACAGGAAACAGCGAAACAAGCAGAGACAAAAGCGCCACTGGAAACACCAGAGATAAAAACAAACACAACAGCACAACCTGCAGAAAATAGTAGTGAAAATGACCGACAAACGAGTATTTCGCCACGTTGGGTGCCGAATAATCAAGTGATTTATCCGAGAATAACCTTGGCTTTCACTAATGAATCAGGGCAAGTTTTTACTGATGAAAACTTAACGTTATCAGGGACGTATACTAAATTTGGATATGAAAACGCAACTAGTTTATGGCGATCGTATGCGGTTAATTATCCAATTACTTCTTCTAATGCAGAAGGCGGTCAATATCGAGTAGCTGTCAATGCAACGGTTCCTTTACCATACGATTTTTTTACAGATTTACCAGCAAATTATAGGATGAATATATACGCGGTTGAACAATTAAAGATTGATAACACGCTAAAGTATGTCGACAGTATTGTTGCTGTGCCCAATTCTACACTGAGGATGACCAGATATAGTGCACAACAAACAACTGAGTTACCGCAGTTTGGAAATCATATGACTCCTTTTGTATTACGCACAAGAGATAGCGTGTTTTCTAAAAGCAGTGAAAATGTTTTCTCTCTAAACACGGATGGTAATGAATTTTTAAGAATCCTGAGTGTCGCCCCCATTGGCACTCCAGTAGAACCAGTATTATACGGATTTGATGGCACTGCAACGTACCGAGAAACACTTAATTACGTAGTCACTCGGAAACAAGTCACCGAAAAGTTCGTAGATGCTAACGGCGTAGCCATTACACCGCCAACAGGTTTTACCCAAAACAAGAAAACACCAATGACCAGCAATGACTTCACCTTCAAACAAAGCGGTACTTTGCCAGACACCTATCAAGCAGACGGCAAAACCTACAAATTCAAAGGCTGGTACAAAGGCAAAACCAAGCCAAGTACTTTGACCACCAACAAAGCGCCAAGCTATGCGGTGACCTATGATGGGAATGACGATTTGACGGTGGTGTATGAGGCGATTCAAGAAGGAAAAGGAATGTCATCTGTTCAGGTGATGAATAAGGCGATTCAGAATCCAGTGACTTTGCCTGATCGCATGTATCGTGTCCTATTTATCAATGAAACAGGAGGTCTGACATTTGCTGATCGTTATGGCTTTACTGGAGAATTAGTTGAGGTTGCGGATGGCAAAGTGACGCCAATTGGCCCAGTCCCGACTAACAATAATAGCGCAGTAAAAGAAATCACTATACCAGGTCGGGTTTTCGATACAGAAAGATCTACACAGTTGCAATATGGAGTTCGCAATGCAACCTTTACGTTGCCCAAAATGTATAAAACCGTAACGTATCAACCTGGCCCAAATTATACAGGTACAGCCTACTCTATTCCAGAAACGTATCGTCTTAGTTTAAGAAGTGGTGTCAAAAGTGACATCGATACAACTGGATGGCGAATTGGTCTTGACCCGACAACAGATCCACAAAAGTTTACGATGAGCGGTATATACTGGTCATCAATGCCTGCAAATGTTAGGCTTGCAACACTATTAAGTGCGACTATTACTGGTAAAGGAGTAGAACCGAGTGTCTATACACTAGATGAAAATGCACGTATGTATCTTTACCTAGAAAATCGTCGTGTTACGGAAAACTTCGTAGATACCAATGGTACTAAAATCACCGCACCGTCAGGTTTCACCCAAGGGAAAAAAACAGTAATTACTAGTGATTCGTACACCTTTAAGCAAAGCGGAGATTTGCCAGATACCTATAAAGTCGGCACGAAAACCTATCAGTTCAAAGGCTGGTACAAAGGTAAAAACAAACCAGACACCTTGACGACGACTAAAGCTCCCAGTTATCCAGTCACTTATAATGATGATGATGATTTGACGGTAGTCTATGAAGAAGTCGTGATGAAAACGTATAATTTACCAGCCAAAGATGTTTACTTTGGTTATGTTGATGAGGCAGGTAACCTATTGAATACAGCAGGCTTTTCTGTAGAAGCCGAATTAGGTGAAAGTGACGAAACTGAATCAACAGTATTAGGGAAAATTCAAGGAACTGATGAAGTGATGAGTAAATTAAAAAAATTATCGATTCCTGGCAAGTCATATGATTTCCCGATAGATAAGCTTAAGACATACGGTGCAAGGTCTGTTAATCATACAATTCCTAAACAATATAAGACAATGTCGATTACACCGCTAGCTACTTATACGGGAGATAAAACAAAGTATCCTATGACCAAAGAGATCCGGAAAAATATAGAAGCGCCATATACGGTTGTTTCTCAAGCTGACGGAGTAGAAGCCTTCAAATTAACTAACGCTGGAACTTTTTTTAGAACCAGACGAGCTTTTTGGACATGGGACCCGAATAACACGTTGTATGCTATGGGAATTTATTCAGGGACAGTCGGAAAAAACTATAACTTAGCTTCTCCAGAGGGAACAATCTACTATTATTTAGAAAACCGTCGTGTCACTGAAAACTTTGTGGATCCAAGCGGCGCTAAAATTACACCGCCAACAGGCTTCACGCAAGGAAAACAAACGGTGATTGACAGTGATAATTTCACTTACGCTAGTACGAAAGCCTTACCAGACACTTATACAACAGGAGATAAATCCTATAAGTTCAAAGGCTGGTACAAAGGTAAAACCAAACCAGGCACCTTGACAACGACTAAAACACCAAGTTACGCCGTGACTTACGACGATAAAGATGACATGACAGCGGTCTATGAGGAAGTCCAACCAACAGCAGAAATGACGGTTAGTCGGTTACTAGAAGTGATCCCAAATGAAGCTTCTATGATGTGGATAGTTAAACTAAAAAATACCAGTGAAGTTCCATTGACCAACGTTAAACTAGCACCAACGGCCAAATGGGCGGCAGGTATTTCACCACCAACACAATTAGCTGTTCGCATTGGTAATACACCAAATAAAATTATTCCAGTGACGGCAGAACAATGGCAAGCAGGAGTTAACTTAGATATAGAGATTCCTGTGAACGGCGAAGCCTTAGTGACAGTGAACACAGCGAAAATTACGGGAGAACCAAGACAACTTTTAACCGCAGAAATGACAGCTAGTGGAAACTTTTCTGCAGTGACAGCTAGTAACTTTGTACGTATTCAAGGAGAAGATCAAACGATTACGCCAACACCAGTAGAAGAAGGTTTCATTAGTACACCAACGTTTGATTTTGGGAAAATTACGATTAACAGTAGCACTAAGCAGTACGGACTGAAAAAAGCAGCTGATTACTATGGCAACGGCACACGTAATCCATATCTACGAATAAAGACAAGCCAACCTAATTGGCAGTTAACAGCACAATTGTCACAGTTAACAGCATCAGCTGATAGTTTGCCAACTAGTACGCGTTTATTATTAGGAAGTGCGGATGTTATAGCAATCGAAAACTATAATCAAGTCACAGAGTTAACAAATAAAGTTGGGGTTACGAAAGCCTTAACTTTGACGAGTGACGGTACATCTACACCAGTAATTCTTAATAACCAATTTACAGGTAATGATGTCTATCAATTAGATTTTGGTTTTGCCAATGTGAAATTAGAAGTCCCTGCCAACCAAGGGAAAATAAATGAGAAATATCAAGGAACGGTGACGTGGAACTTAGTCACTGGACCTTAAAAAAATAGTAAACCGCCCCCAAAAAGTTAGACTTTTTGAGGGCGGTTTACTATTTTATGGAAAGCCAATTTTATCTAATGGATAATAACGAAAAGTCAAAACACCTTCCACACTCGCTTGTTTAACAAAGCCAAAGTAACGACTGTCATCTGAGCGCGGGCGATTATCCCCCAAGACAAAATACATGCCTTCTGGAACGGTCAGGGATTGGGTGGCTTCTAAGGTCTCTAGCGTAAAATCTTGGGTATAATTTTCATTTTTAGAGACATTTCGTTTAGCACTTGCTAAGTAATCTTCACTGAGTGATACACCATTAATATAAAGGGTATCATCGCGATACTCGACTGTTTCGCCAGGTAAACCAATTAAACGTTTGGCTACTCGTTGGCCGTTGCGAGGACTAGGGAAAGCGATAATATCAAAGCGCTGAGGCTTTTTAATCGAGGTCACCCATAAACGGTCGTTGTTATGAAGTGTTGGTTCCATTGAAGAGCCATTCACTGCAGCAGGGGAGAAAACATAGTGTCGAATCAGCAAGACAGCGACGACTAACAAAACCAACTGAACCAATCGTTTTAATAATGAGGACATGGACTTCACTCCTTTGTCCTTTTAGTGTACTACAGACAAGGAAAAGAAAAAAGTTTTCCCCTTAAGAAAGGTGTGCTAAAAAACGTTTCATAAAGCGTTGGCGAATTAAAATACCAACATAAGCAGCTGCGACAGCCTTGATGATACCAGGAATAATAAACGGAGCAAACCCGCCAGCGAAAGCGTTTGGCCACGGCAGATTTGCGGAATATTTCAACCAAATCATGCCGAAAACTAAGGTAACTAAGGCACCGGCAATATTTGCGATAATGGCCCAAGTATAGTTAAAGGTTGTTTTTTCTAAAATATAACCAGTTAATAAGCCGTTAAAGATAAATCCGATTAAATAGCCGCCAGTTGGTCCAAAGAGTACACCGAACCCACTAGACATCCCAGCGTAAACGGGTAAACCAATTAATCCTAATAAGAAGTAAATTAAAATAGCGTAGGTCCCCGTTCGCTTGCCCAAAACGGTAGCGGTTAAGCCGATGGCAAATGTTTGTCCGGTTAGTGGGACAATCCCCAATGGAATTGTAAATTGTGAAAGTACAGCAATAATTACAGCGAATTCTGCTGCTAAAATTAAAGAGCGTAACGATGCTTTATTCATAAGAAGCCTCACTTTCTATTGTTAACCAATTATTTTTATTTGGTTAACAATAGTTTAGCGGAAGTGAACCATTTTGTAAAGAGGGCAAAGAAAAAAACCTTGCCAAGAAAGGCAAGGTTTTGAAAAAAGGTAAGAAACGTAGTTCGACCTTTTGAAATCTTAAAGTTTTTGGTTGTAGTATTCAACGACAAGTGCTTCGTCGATTTCTGGGTAAAGTTCATCACGTTCTGGTAAACGAGTGAAGCTACCTTCTAATTTTTCAGTGTCAAAGCTTACGAATGCTGGACGTCCAACAGTTGCTTCAACCGCTTCTTTAATTGTTGAGATGTTTTGAGATTTTTCACGAACACCGATCACTTGACCAACTTCAACGTGGTATGATGGAATATCAACACGTTTGCCGTCTACAGTGATGTGACCATGGTTAACTAATTGACGTGCTTGACGACGAGTAGTTGCAAGACCTAAACGGTAAACAACGTTATCTAAGCGTTGTTCTAGTAAAACCATGAAGTTAACACCGTGTTTACCTTCTTTGATTTTGCTTGCTTTAATGAACAACGTACGGAATTGACGTTCGTTCATGCCATACATATGACGTAATTTTTGTTTTTCAGTTAATTGCATTCCGTATTCAGAAACTTTACCACGGCTGTTAGGTCCGTGTTGTCCTGGTTTGTAAGGGCGACGAGCTAGTTCTTTACCAGTACCTGATAAAGAGATACCTAGACGACGAGATACTTTCCATGATGGTCCAGTATAACGAGACATTAAAAATTCCTCCAATAAATAAATGTTTTTTTGGAGTAAAATAATTAGATGAAAAATTCATATTCGTTCAGTTCATTCTTCAACCTTCGCCTTTGCAGCCGCGGTTACGCAGTTGAACCAAGTTTGGCAATGAACTGTTGACGAGTTATTATTCTTCTGCTGCAATTATTTTACACAAAATCTAGTATACTTAATAGGATAGGAAACGTCAAGGTTTTAAAGTGAAATATGAAAAAAAGGTAGACAAAAACACTTTTCCTCATTAGAATAAGGGGAGATGTTTTGAAAATATAAGTTGAAAACGGAATGAAAGGGAGTTTACAATGAAGTCTGGTTCACCATTGTTTGAACAAATTGATAAATCCATCGACAAGAAAGTGAATTTATTCTCAAACAGCTTTTCCCGCTACGCTGTTCGTGCAATGCTTGCTTGTCTATTTTTAACGTTGGGAACAGCCGTTGCTTTTGCAATCGCAATTAAAGGAGAAGGAATTTCTCATGGTTTAGGGAAAATGCTTTACGCCTTCATGTTCAGTTGGTCACTTGTGATGATTTTATATATGAATGCCGAACTTGGTACCTCGAATATGTTGTACATGACTGTTGGGGTCTATCGTAAAAAAGTCAACTTTTCCTTAGCTGCAAAAATTTTATTTACCTGTATCTTATTCAATTTAATTGGTGGCGTCTTGTTTGGTTTCTTGGTATCACTTACGGTGCCGTTCCAAGATTTGCCAAAAGATAGTTTCTTCTTTACATCGATTGCTGGAAAATTAGAAAAAACCACCCTACAGATTTTAGTTGAAGCTATGTTCGCCAATATTGTAGTTAATACAGCCGTATTAGTGAGTATGCGAATGAAAGATGACGCCGGCAAAGTCGCGGCCATTATTTTCATTATCTTTATCTTTGCGTTCCTTGGTTTTGAACACGTGATTGCCAACTTCCCAGCCTTCAGTTTAGCTTACTTTGCTTCGAACGGCGCAATTGAAGCTTTCACAGCTGGTAATGTTGTTCATAATCTGTTCTGGGCCTTTATCGGTAACTTTATCGGTGGTGGCTTAATTATGGGTCTCGGCTATGCCTGGTTAGATAAAGACAACAAAAACTTAACGTATTTTGATTAATTGACCAACCAACTATACTAAAACATGGTACACTGTTTTAGTATAGTTTTTTTATTATAAGGAGCGAAGGAATGGACACACTTCAATTTCAGAAGAACCCAGAAACAGCAGCAAAAATGTCTGCTTATATGAAACACCAGTTTGTTTTTGTAGGCATCCCCGCCCCAGAACGTCAAGCGTTAAGTAAACAACTTTTAAAAGAAAGTCATACGTGGCCAAAGGAAAAATTATGCCAAGAGATTGAGGCTTACTATCAAAAAACAGAACGAGAATATCAGTATGTCGCTATTGATTTAGCCCTTCAAAATGTTCGGAGATTTTCATTAGAAGAGGTCGTAGCGTTTAAAGCCTATGTTCCACAAAAAGCGTGGTGGGACAGTGTGGATGCTTGGCGAAAATTTTTTGGGTCGTGGGTGGCGTTGCATCTGACTGAATTGCCAACGATTTTTGCCCTTTTTTATGGCGCTGAAAATTTCTGGAATCGGCGTGTTG
>OKHA01000212.1_pt1 | contig 8848 bp, 7 predicted proteins | sample 1613681 | NCBI WGS metagenome assembly OKHA01 (sample SAMN04436870, study PRJEB24849) | human gut metagenome | biome: human gut; feature: NICU; material: stool | host: Homo sapiens | place: USA: Saint Louis, MO | collected 2011-08-28
AGAATAGTATTGTTGATAAAACAAGAACTACCAAAAAATAGCTTCGTTAGAGGCTATTTTTTGGTAGTTCTTTTATTTTTGTTTGTAGGTACTTAAAAATTCACGCATTTTATCTGCTGTAGTTTTTAAGTCTTCCATCTTCGGTAAATAAACAATACGGAAGTGATCGGGTTGTTGCCAGTTGAACCCACCACCATGGACTAATAAAATATGATGTTTGTGTAAGAAATCTAAAACAAATTTTTCATCATCATAAATGTCAAATTTGGCCGTATCAATTTTCGGGAAAATATAGAAAGCTGCTTTAGGCTTCACGGCTGATAAACCAGGAATATCATTTATCGCATTGTAAATAAATTCTCGTTGTTCGTAAATTCTGCCACCTGGTAAAAGTAAATCATCGACACTTTGATAGCCGCCTAATGCGGTTTGAATGATTTGTTGTGACAACACATTCGAGCATAACCGCATGGAAGCAAGCATATTTAGCCCTTCGATATACCCTTTTACTCGTGATTTATCTCCACTTAACACCATCCAACCGCATCGGAAGCCTGCCACTCGATGTGATTTTGACAAACCATTCAATGTTACGACAAATAAATCAGGTGCTAATGTAGCAATCGGTACATGAACCAAACCGTCCATGACCAAGCGATCATAAATTTCATCGGAGTAAATAATTAAATCATTTTGACGTGCCACTTCGACAATTTCTAGTAATAACTCTTTCGGATATAAAGCACCAGTCGGATTATTGGGATTGATAATAACGATTGCTTTTGTATTCGAAGTTATTTTTGATTTTATATCATCAATGTCTGGATACCATTCTGCTTGCTCATCACAAATATAATGAACGGGTGTACCGCCCGCCAAAGAAACAGAAGCAGTCCATAAAGGATAGTCTGGCATTGGCACAAGTACTTCATCGCCGTTATTTAACAAGCCTTGCATACACATGGTAATTAGTTCACTCACGCCATTACCAGTGTAAATATCATTAATCGTTACATTAGGAAATTTTTTTAATTGGCAATATTGTTCAATCGCTTTTCTTGCAGAAAAAATACCTTTTGAATCGGAATAACCTTCTGAATCGCGAACATTTACAATCATGTCGCGCACAATTTCATTTGGGGCATCAAAACCAAATGGCGCTGGATTCCCTGTATTTAATTTCAAAATACGTATGCCCTCTTCTTGCATGCGTTCTGCTTCTTCTAAAACAGGACCACGGACATCGTAACTTACGTTATTTAATTTATCAGATTTTTTAAAATTTCTCACACGGACTCCCTCGCTTCACAAATTTATACTCTAAAGTTACGCCAACTATAATGAAAAAGCAATAATAAATATCAGAATTTAATAAAAAATTGATGGTTTTTCCGTAATAAACAAGAGCGTGGGACAAAAATCACTTTGGATTTTTGCTCCACGCTCAAAAACTGATAAACGGCGGGAACAGAAGCAACTCCTTCTTATTTCTCGGAGTTAAACACTTCTGTCCCGACCTCTTGTTATACTAGCTGATGCAGATGATGGGACTCGAACCCACACGGACATCTGTCCACATGACCCTCAATCATGCTTGTCTGCCAATTCCAACACATCTGCATTTTAAGAGCACTTATTTATCCTAAAATAATTACTGGTCTTTGTCAAGATAACAAAGACCAGAATCGTTAGATTTGTTCTTTTTTCGCTTGCCAGGACAAACGCCCATGACATTTTCCGCAGACATATCGTGTCGTATCAATTCGTCGTTTTCTGAGGATGACTTCTCCACAAGACTGACATTGGTACTGATGGAAAACTGCTTTTTTCCGTTCTACTAGAGGCGGTGCGTAACGGGCACCGCCAGTCTTAGCCAATAACTCTTTAAAGTCCTTATCTTTATGCTGATAGCCTTTGCCAGCTAAATGTAAATGATAGTGACATAACTCATGCTTAATGACTTTTTCCAGTTCCTCTTGTCCATACTTTAAAAAGACAGTTGGATTAAAATCCAGGTGATGCGAAGCTAAATGATAGCGACCGCCCGTAGTTTTTAACCGCCGATTAAATGTAGCTTGATGCAGAAAAGGTTTCTGAAAAAATACGATTGAAATTTTTTCCACTAGCGTTTGAAGCGCTTGATCTGTCATCAAGACTGGTTGAGACTCTTTCATTGTTACTCTTTTCTATCAGCCCGAGGCAACATGGTTAAACTAATACGCCCCTTTTTCAAGTCAACATCTTCTACCCAAACTGTGACTACATCCCCCACCGCAACAACATCCGTTGGGTGCTTAACAAATTTAGTACTTAACTTAGAAATGTGGACTAAGCCATCTTGCTTCACACCAATATCGACAAACGCACCAAAGTCAATTACGTTTCGAACAGTCCCTTGCATTTCCATTCCTGGTTTCAAATCTTCCATCGTCAACACGTCTTTACGTAAAAGTGGTGCTGACATCTCATCGCGCATATCACGACCTGGTTGGATTAAACTAGCAATAATATCCGTGAGTGTTTCTGAACCTACTTCTAACTCAGTAGCTAATTGATTCACTGGTAACTGTTTCAATTTTTCGATAGCTTCTGCTGTCCCTAATTCTTTAGAAGCAATCTCTGCTTTTTCTAAAATTGCTTGTGCTACTGGATAACTTTCTGGGTGAATGCCAGTGTTATCTAACACATTTTTGCCATTAGGAATTCGTAAAAAGCCAATTGCTTGTTCAAATGCTTTTGGTCCTAAACGAGGTACTTTTTTGACTTGATTTCGTGCTGTAAAGACACCATTTTCATCACGATAAGTGACTAAGTTTTGCGCCGTTGTTTTATTTAAGCCAGAAATATGTTGTAAAAGTTGAGCACTCGCTGTATTCACATCAACACCAACTTGGTTTACCGCAGTTTCTACAACAAAATCCAATTGCTCGGCAAGACGTTTTTGCGATACGTCATGCTGATATTGACCGACCCCGACTGCTTTGGGATCAATTTTTACTAATTCTGCCAACGGATCTTGCAAACGACGTGCAATGCTGACCGCACTTCGTTCTTCGACTTGTAAATCAGGAAACTCTTTACGAGCCACTTCACTCGCAGAGTAAACGGAAGCCCCTGCTTCATTAACAATCACGTAAAAGACGTCACGCTTCACCGCTTTTAATTGCTCTGCCACAAACAATTCAGATTCACGACTTGCCGTTCCGTTTCCAATAGCTACCATGTCCACTTGATAGTCTTCAATGATCTTTTTAAAGGCTGGACCAGCGGCTTCACGTTTCGCAGCAGTCGCTGGTTTATGTGGATAAATCACTTGAATTGCTAAAACTTTACCAGTTTCATCGACAACTGCTAATTTACAGCCTGTCCGATAAGCCGGGTCAAATCCTAGAACAACTTTTCCTTTAAGTGGTGACTGTAATAATAAATTACGTAAATTTTCACCGAAAATTGCAATCGCTTGTTCATCAGCTTTTTCTGTTAATTCATTGCGAATCTCCCGTTCAATCGCTGGTCCAATGAATCGTTTATAGCTATCTAAATAAGCAGCCTCAATGTATGGAGCAGCTAAACTTGTTGCTTGCTTGCCGATTAGTTGACGTTGGAAATAATCATTAATTTTTGTTTCATCAGCGACAAGGGAAACCTTTAAAATGTCTTCTTTTTCACCACGATTCGTTGCTAAGACACGGTGCGGCACCATTTTGCTAACTGGTTCTGCAAAATCGTAATACATTTCATAGGTCCGCTTTTCGTCTTTTTCTTCATCCTTAACTACGCTAACGTATTGCGCATGTTTAACCATATAATCACGTAACCATGTTCGGTATTTTGGTTCATCGCTAATACGTTCTGCTAAAATTTCATGAGCACCTTGCAAGGCTATCTCGGCGGTTGCAACTTCTTTTTCTTCATTAATAAAAGTAGCCGCTTTGGCTAAGATATCCGCGTTTTCAGGTAAAGAGAGCAACCAATCTGCTAATGGTTCCAACCCTTTTTCTTTCGCGATAGTCGCTTTGGTCCGACGTTTTTGTTTATATGGTCGATACAAATCTTCCACTTGTTGCATTTTTACTGCTTTTTGAATATCTGTTTTGAGTTCTTTTGTTAGTTTTCCTTGCTCTTCAATTAAACGGAGAACTTCTTCTTTCCGCTTTTTCAAGTTTTGTAAATAATGATAACGTTCTTCTATTTCACGGATTTGGACTTCATCTAAACTTCCAGTCATTTCTTTCCGGTAACGGGCAATAAAAGGAACTGTATTTCCTTCATTTAATAAAGTTAAAACCGTTGTTATTTGTTTTGAACGATACGTTGTCAATTCTTTTTGAAGTAGCGCTACTACTTCTTCGTTATAAGCTTCTGCCATTAACTAGATACCTCTTTTCTTATGCATACTTATCTATTTTAGCATATTTTTGCTTCTAAATATAGAAGTGAGGTAACTGATTCATACGATTAAGGAATCAAAATTCTGGTTGCCACGCAGGGGTGCGTTTTTGATATTCGATATCTTGGACAATGCCTGTTTCATTAAAAATCACACCATGCACAGAGCCACCAAAAATAGCACCACCATCTATCCCAATTTTTCCATCACTTTGCCAAAGGTCCGTGGTCTGCATATCACCATGTAACATCGGAGTAATGGTATGACCAAAAACAATGGTCTTGCCTGTATTATTTTTCCCTTGATGAAAGGGTTCGCGAATCCACAAAAAATCCTTAGGTGCTGTTTGCCGCCAATCTTCCATCGTTAAATCAACCCCAGCATGCACAAATAAGTAATGCTGCCATTCAAAATAAAGTGGTCGTTTTGTTAAAAAATCAATTAACTCTGGATAGCGACTACGGATCATTAAGGCCATTTCTGTTGGTGAGTATTCTGCAGTAGCTCCTGGATGCAAGAGACTTTCAATTGTTTCCTTGCCACCATTGCGAACATATCCTGCAAACCAGTCCTCTGGATTTTGAAGAAACTGCAAAAAATATTCTTCATGATTGCCTCGTAAATAAACAGCGCCGTGTTGCTCGACAAGTTCTTTTCCTTTGAGAAAACAGGCTTTAGAATCCGAACCACGGTCGTTTAAATCACCAATTAAAACTAGCTGATGCTCGACTGGGTCATAGTCTGTGAGTAAGGCATCAAACAAATCTGCTTGTCCATGAATATCACTGATTACATAAACATATGGTTTCATAAATAAGCCCTCCTAACTTGCTTATATTAAGTATACGCTAAATTTTAAAATATTCTCGTAAAATGTTTGGAAATAAAAAACGAAAATAGGACATAAGTCAAAACGACTTATGTCCCACTCTCTAAATCTTAAAATAATCAGTTGAACAAAAGCAGCACCTACAATTACTCGTTGCAATTTAGCCTTCGAGAGTGATGAACACTTGGAGCTAACTGCTTTTGTCTCTGACTCGTTTGGTTTATTTTTTCTTCTTACCGCCAAACGCATCTTTCATTTTATCAAAGAAGCCTTCTTCTTGTTGTTCAGTTACATTTTGTCCGCCAGCTTTTGCAAAAGCTCGTAGGGCATCCTTTTGTTCTTCATTAAGATTTTTTGGTGTTATTAATTTCACTTTCACGTGTTGATCACCATTGCCCCCACCACGTAAACGTGGCGCACCTTTGCCTCTTAAGCGGAAGTTTGTGCCAGTTTGTGTTCCAGCCGGAATTTTTAATTTCACGTCACCATGAACAGTTGGGACAGTTACTTCGTCACCTAGAGCCGCTTGGACGAAACTTACTGGTAAATCGTAGTAGATTTCTGCGCCATCTCGATCGAAAATATCACTATCTTCAACACGAAAGACTACATATAAATCACCATATGGTCCACCATTGGTACCCGCTTCTCCTTGGTTAGCTAAGCGCATTTGTTGGCCGTCTTCTACTCCAGCAGGCACATTTACTTTGACAGTATGTGCTTTTTTCTCATGACCTGTGCCATGACAAGTTGGACATGGTTCTTTGATTTCTTTCCCTGTGCCATGACACACATCACAAGTTTGACGACTCATCATACGACCTAATGGCGTTTGACGTTCAACATTGATTGTTCCAGAGCCATGACATTTATGACAAGTTTCTGGGTGTGTGCCTGGTTTGGCGCCATTACCGCCACAGGTTGCACAAGTATCTTCTCGATTGTACTTAATCTCTTTTTCGACACCGAAAATAGCTTCTTCAAATTTCAATTGAATTGTATATTGTAAATCGGCGCCTTGTCTTGGTGCATTTGGATCAACAGAACGGCCACCGCCGCCGCCAAAGAATGAATCGAAAATATCTTCGAATCCACCAAAACCACTACTGCTAAATCCGCCGCCACCGAAACCGCCAAAGCCACCAGCGCCGCCACCGTAATTAGGATCAGTTCCTGCATGGCCATATTGGTCATAGGCCGCTTTTTTCTGTGGATCACTTAATACTTCATACGCTTCAGAAACTTCTTTAAATTTTTCTTCCGCATCGGCTTCTTTGTTAATATCTGGATGGTACTTTTTGGAAAGTTTGCGGTATGCTTTTTTAATTTCATCATCTGAAGCACCTTTTGCTAATCCTAGCACTTCATAATAATCTCGTTTCGTCGCCATTGACTTCCCTCCAACTTTCTTCAAACTTTACAATGTGTTTAGAACCAGCCAAATTCATCGATTGCTTTCGGTCTCTCTGGTTGGATTATCTGTCACACCTTGAATCAGTGTTACTAGCTGTGAATAGGTATTTTCAGCTTGTTTAACATCGTTGTAATCATACCACAGTTCTTTCAAAACCTAAATAGTTTCTTGCTAACTTGATTGTGGTTGATTTTCTCACAAAAGACAAGGGACTGGGACATTAGTCATTGTACTAATGATCCAGTCCCTAAAATCAATTGTTATTGATTATTTGTCATCACCATTTACTTCTTCAAAATCAGCATCAACAACATCATCAGCGCCACCTTGAGCAGCTTCAGGATTTTCTTGTGCTTGTTGTTGCGCAGCTTGTTCGTAAAGTTTTACTGTTAAGTTTTGGACGATTTCATTTAATGAATCACGTTTTGCTTTCATTTGTTCGATATCGTTTGCTTCGATGGCTGCTTTTAATTCATCACGCGCATCTTCTGCTTTTTTCACTTCTTCAGCATCTACTTTGCCTTCTAATTCTTTCAATGTTTTATCAACAGTGAATAATAAAGCATCTGCATCGTTACGTAAGTCAACTTCTTCTTTACGTTGTTTATCTGCTTCAGCGTTTGCTTCAGCATCTTTCACCATACGTTCGATTTCATCATCAGATAAACCTGAAGAAGATTTAATCGTGATTGTTTGTTCTTTTTGAGTGCCTAAGTCTTTCGCACGAACATTTACAATCCCGTTTTTATCAATGTCAAAGCTTACTTCAATTTGTGGCACACCACGAGGAGCCGCAGGAATATCTGTTAATTGGAAACGACCTAATGTTTTATTATCAGCGGCCATTGGACGTTCACCTTGTAAAACGTGAATATCAACAGCTGGTTGATTGTCAGCAGCAGTTGAGAATACTTGTGATTTACTTGTTGGAATCGTAGTGTTACGATCAATTAATTTTGTAAATACGCCACCCATTGTTTCAATCCCTAATGACAACGGTGTTACGTCTAATAAGACAACGTCTTTAACATCACCAGTGATTACGCCACCTTGGATTGCAGCACCCATTGCTACTACTTCGTCAGGGTTAACTGATTTGTTTGGTTCTTTGTTTGTTTCTTTGCGAACAGCTTCAACTACAGCTGGAATACGTGTTGAACCACCAACTAGGATAACTTCGTCGATTTCAGAAGGATTTAATCCAGCATCTTTCAAGGCTTGACGTACTGGTACTTTTGTACGTTCAACTAAATCACTTGTTAATTCATCAAATTTTGCACGAGTTAAGTTCATTTCTAAGTGCAATGGTCCTGCTTCGCCAGCAGTAATAAATGGCAAGCTGATTTGTGTGCTTGTTACACCTGATAAGTCTTTTTTCGCTTTTTCAGCAGCATCTTTCAAACGTTGTAATGCCATTTTATCGTTAGCTAAGTCAATGCCATTTTCTTTTTTAAATTCTGCAACCATGTAGTCAATGATTTTATTATCAAAGTCATCCCCACCTAGGTTGTTATCACCGGCTGTTGATAATACATCGAAAACGCCATCGCCTAATTCAAGGATTGACACGTCGAATGTACCACCACCAAGGTCAAAGACAAGAATTTTTTCATCTTTGTCTGTTTTATCTAAGCCATAAGCTAAAGCTGCTGCTGTTGGTTCGTTAACGATCCGTTCTACTTCTAAACCAGCAATTTTACCAGCATCTTTTGTTGCTTGACGTTGCGCATCGTTGAAATATGCAGGAACTGTAATAACTGCTTTTTCAACTTTTTCACCTAAATAGTCTTCAGCAAAACCTTTTAAATATTGTAAGATCATTGCAGAAACTTCTTGTGGTGTATATGATTTTCCTTCAACATCAACTTTGTAGCCAGCTTCACCCATGTGACGTTTAATAGATGAAATTGTGTGTGGGTTTGTCACTGCTTGACGTTTTGCTACTTCACCGACTTGGATTTCGCCATTTTTAAATGAAACAACAGATGGTGTTGTACGATTTCCTTCTGGATTAGTAATGATTTTAGCTTCTCCGCCTTCTAAGACAGCGACAGCAGAGTTTGTTGTACCTAAGTCAATACCGATAATTTTAGACATGTGTTTTTCTCCTTAAATTTTAATTCGAATTTTGATTTTTTGATATTTCCCTTAAGTGGTGGGGACGTGAGCAACTCCCTACGGGATTTCATCACTTATTTTTGAGCCTATTGTCTCA
>OKHA01000213.1_pt1 | contig 8838 bp, 6 predicted proteins | sample 1613681 | NCBI WGS metagenome assembly OKHA01 (sample SAMN04436870, study PRJEB24849) | human gut metagenome | biome: human gut; feature: NICU; material: stool | host: Homo sapiens | place: USA: Saint Louis, MO | collected 2011-08-28
ATATTGCGTTAGGATTCGGGACAACGGCTTTTCTTCAAGTTGCGTTTTTTCAGAAAGTGTTAGGTGTGGAACATGAATGAGTATTTTGAGTTTTGGCAAAAGACCAAGGAAGAACTTCAAAAAATACCGCTAGATATCCATCGGCGGGTCATTGACTATCCATTGGAAAATGTTCAAGTGGAACAGGTCGACTTTTTAAGTTTCCTAGGTGAGCGCATCTTTGGCTATTTGTTACTTCCTAAAACGGCGGGGAAACAGCCAATAGTGATTGACTGTTTAGGCTATATGAATCATATTCAAGAACCTTGGCAATTTGCTCATTGGACACAAATTGGTTGTGCTTGTTTTGTCATTGATAATCGAGGTCAAGGGGGATTAACCAAAGATCGCGTGCCATATCAAACAATTTGGCATGAAGCACCAATGGGACGAGGATTTCTAGACAAAGAAGATTGGTACCAACGCCGCTTGTTTGCCGACCATTTACGTAGCGTAGAAGTGGTGCGTACCTTTACTGAAATTAATCAGGACCAAATCATTCTTCGTGGTGGTTCCCAAGGGGGTGGCGTAGTGTTAATGGTGAACAGTTTAGTCGACTTCCCGATTTTAGCTACTTTTGCAGATGTTCCAAGTCATTCTTGTTTAGAAAATCGAGTAGCAGAAGGAACGGGTTCGTATCAAATTATTCATCAGTACTTACAAGAGCATCCTCAAGCGCATGAAAAAATTGCCGCGGTTCTTCCTTATTTTGATAGTCGCCACTTTGTTTCGCAAATTAAAAATCCAGTCTTTGCTTCTGTTGGGAGTCACGATCCGATATGTCCAATGAAAGATTTTTTCCCTTCTTATCATCAGATAAAGGCAAGAAAAGCAGTCAGAGTGTATTGGAAAAAAGGCCATGGTGGCGGTGAAACAACTCAGATCCGTCGTGAAATGCGTCAAATTCAACAACTATTGCAGGAGGTTAAAAATGAAAATAGCTACGTATAATGTCCGGGTAGATACAGAGTATGACCAAGATTGGCAATGGTCTTTTCGTAAAGAGGCTGTTTGTCAGTTAATCAATTTTCATGATTGGAGCCTTTGTTGTATTCAAGAAGTACGACCGAATCAAGTCAGGGATTTAAAGGCGTATACAACATTCACCTGTCTTTCTGCGGAAAGAGAAGGGGATGGTCAAGGAGAAGGACTAGCGATTCTCTATAACGAACAAAAAGTTCAGGCTATTGATACAGGGTATTTTTGGTTATCTGAAACACCTCAGCAGCCAAGTATCCATCCTGAAGCTGGCTGTCCAAGAATTGCTTTGTGGGGACTATTTAAGGAAACGACTCAAAATACGCCTTTTTTAGTCATCAATGTTCATTTGGATCATATTTCAGCTCATGCTCGTTTAGCAGGAATGACCGTTATCTTAGAGGAGTTACATGACAAAATTGCACAGTATCCAACTTTATTAATGGGCGATTTTAATGCAGAGTCGGGGGAAGAGGTTCATCAACTTGTTCAAAAAAAATTTCAAGATAGCAAAAATTTAGCTACTCATTATGGCCCAAGAGGAACATTTCAAAATTTTACTTACACAAAACCTTGGGCGGAATTAGAAGAAATTGATTATATTTATGTAAAAGGTTGGCAAGTACAGCAAACCGCAAGTTTAACAGATAGTATCGATGGACGTTTTCCCTCCGACCATTTTCCTTTAGAAGCAGAAGTATGTATTGAAGAAAGGTGAGAGTATGAAAGAAAATCAACTGATTCAATTAGTCGAAGAAATGACAATTGATGAGAAAATTAATCAATTATTACAATTAGCAGCAGCGTTTTATTCAGATAAAGCAGAAGAAAAGACCGGCCCTATGTCAGAGCTAGGACTAAGTCAAGAAACGATTGATACGGCGGGGACAACACTGGGTGTTTCCGGTGCAAACGAAGCAAAACGTGTTCAAAAAGAATATATGCAAAATCATCGATTAAATATTCCAACACTTTTAATGGCGGATATTATTCATGGTTTCAGAACCATCTTTCCGATTCCTTTGGCTTTAGGAAGCACTTGGGATGAAGCAGCGGTTGAAAAAATGGCGGAGATTTCAGCAAAAGAAGCTGCTGTTTCAGGATTACATGTAACCTTTTCACCAATGGTTGATTTAGTGCGCGATCCACGTTGGGGACGTGTCATGGAGTCAACAGGTGAAGATCCATTACTCAACAGCCGCTTAGCTGCTGCAATGGTTAGAGGTTACCAAGGAGAAAATTTAAAAGAAGACAATTGGCGAGTAGCCGCGTGCGTGAAGCACTTTGCGGCATATGGTGGTGCCTTAGCTGGTCGGGATTATAATACGGTAGATATGTCTGAACGGCAGCTAAGAGAAATGTATTTACCTGGCTATAAAGCTGGATTAGATGCGGGTGCAAAACTTGTCATGACGTCCTTCAATACAGTGGATGGGATTCCTGCTACAGGCAACCAATGGCTGTTTAGAGACGTATTACGAAATGAATTTGGATTTGAAGGGGTTGTGATTTCAGACTGGGGAGCGATTAAAGAATTAATTCCTCATGGCGTTGCCAAAGATGAAAAACAAGCGGCAGAATTGGCTATCAAAGCTGGTGTAGATATTGAAATGATGACCACGTGTTATCCAGATTATTTAAAAGAATTACTTGAAGAAGGCCGGATTGCTGAAACACTTATTGATGAAGCAGTTATGCGAATTTTAAAACTAAAAAATGAGCTAGGCTTATTTGAAAATCCCTATCGTGGTGCGGATGAACAAGCGGAAGCAGAAGTGATTTTAAGCAAAGAACATCGAGAAATAGCTAAAAAGATTGCTCAAAAATCAATGGTTCTTTTAAAAAATGAAAATATTTTGCCTTTTACACCGCAAGAAAAAATCGCGCTTGTCGGCCCAGGGGCCCAATCACAAGATATTTTAGGGGCTTGGTCATGGCAAGGAAAGAAAGAAGAAGCCATTTCCCTCGTGGCTGGGGCCCAAAAATTAACCACAAATCTTCTAGTTGCCCAAGAACCCTTTGATTACTTTGAACCGACCGCGGCGGCCATTGAAGAGGCTTTAACGTTAGCTAGTCAAGCAGATAAAGTAGTAGTGGCACTAGGCGAAACAGATTGGATGAGTGGGGAAGCTGCCAGTCGCAGTGATATTCGTCTACCCGAAAAACAATTAGCGGTAGTTGCACAAATTATTGAGAAAAATCCCAATGTTGTTGTCACGGTCTACAGTGGCCGGCCCTTAGATTTGCAAGGGATAGATGTTGCAAAAGGAATTGTGCAAGCTTGGCAACCTGGAACAGAAGGGGGCAATGCGCTAGCAGAAATTTTGTGGGGACAGTACAATCCAAGTGGTCGTTTAAGTATGTCGTTTCCAGAAACGGTTGGTCAAGTGCCAATTTTTTACAATGTCGACAATACTGGGCGTCCTTATGAGTCAGCACCAGAAGAAAAATATGTTTCTAAATATTTAGATGTCTCTAATTACGCTAAATATCCCTTTGGATTTGGCTTAAGTTATAGTCATTTCTCTTATCAACCAATTCAACTAAGTGCATTAACATTTACCAAAGAACAACCAGTCACGGTCTCTGTTTTAGTAAGAAATAACAGTCCAATCGCTGGAGAGGAAACCGTGCAATTTTATGTACGTGATTTGGTGGGACAAGTGGTTCGCCCAATTAAAGAGTTAAAAGATTTCCAAAAAGTTTGGCTGGAACCAAAGGAAGAAAAAGAAGTTCAGTTTCTTCTTTCAGAGGATATGGTGTGCTATGTTCATTCAGACAATCAGGTAACCAGTGATGCAGGTGAATTTATCGTAATGATTGGTGGAAATAGTCGCGATGTACAAACCGCAACAGTCACGTTAAATGAATAAGATGGGAAGGATAAGTTATGCAGATAAAGAAGCTTAAGCAAGCAGACACAGTTGCTACATTTCTAGAGACAGGTGATTTAAAAGAATTGAATAGCTGTGGCATGATGATTAATCAATTAGAAGGTAATCCTTTAGACGGCAGTATGAACCAACTCTATTTGCGGATAATTACAGGGGACACAATTAATTATCGACCAATGATTGGTTCCAACAGTCAAAGTGATTTTTATCTTTCAGATAATCAATTGACATGGCGGGGTGAATTTGAAGCGGTTCGTTACCAAGTTGACTTTCGTTTGGGGCCAAGCAATCAATGGTTCTGGCGGGTTAATGTCACTGGAACTGGCTTAGTAGATATTGTTTATGGTCAAGATATTGGCTTAGCGACAAAAGGAGCCGTTCAGTCAAATGAAGCGTATGTGTCGCAGTATCTTGATCATCACATTTGGCAAGAGGGCGAAGAGCTTGTTGTTTTATCAAGACAAAATCAACCGCAAAATGAGAAGTTTCCAGCCCTTATTCAAGGGAGTTTTCAAAAATTAGTAGGCTACTCAACGGACGGCTATCAATTTTTCGGACGTTCATTTAAACAAACAAACACACCAGAAGCATTGGGGAAAAGATATTTAGCAAATGAAGTCTATCAATATGAATTTGCTTACACCGCTTTACAAACGGAAGCCGTCCAATTAACGAATGAAAGTAAGGAATTTGTTTTTTATGGTGCGGTAACAGAAACACATCCGCAAGCATTAGCTGAACCTTTTTTATCGAAAGAAGCCTTACAAGCTATTTATGAAACTGTGACATTCGATTCATTAGAAGGAACACAGGACTATCCTCCGAAACTTTTAGGAGAACCTATCACAGGAAATCCATTAACAGAAGAAGAATTGGCCGCACTTTATCCCCTTCAGACACAAATTGAAAAAGTAGGAGGTCAGACGTATTCCTTTTTCACGGAAAATTACCATCATGTTGTTCTTCAAGAAAAAGAAATTGCCATGGAAAGAGCGCATGGCCACATTTTATTAAGTGGTAAAGGCTTAACGGTTGATGAACCTTTGCTTAGTACGACAGTGTATATGTATGGCATTTTCAATTCACAAGTAGTTTTAGGAAATACGACCATGAACAAATTAATGAGTAATAGCCGAAACGCTTTAAACGTTATGAAACGCTCTGGTCAACGAATCTACATTTTAGAGAATGGCTTATGGCGCTTACTAACAATGCCTTCTGCTTTTGAAATGGGGTTGAACTCTGCTACTTGGTATTATAAGTTGCCAAAGGATACAATTCGTGTACGCACTTTCACTTCGCCTGATTCAAGAGTGATTCAATTGGAAGTGACCAGTCAAAAGGATGTATATATGTGGGCTGTTTCTAACCATTTGTTATTAGGACCGGAAGAAGTACCAACCTATCAATTAGAACAAGCTGGCAAAACGCTTCGAGTGACGGGAAATCATTCTGCTACAGAAAATTATTACCCAGAACTAACCTATGCATTGACAGTTGATAAATCATTTCAAGTAACCGATAGCACATTATTTGGTGGAGCTGAAGCGGACTTATTAGTCTTGGCAATCGAAAAGACCCAAAAATTTTCACTACTTATTACGGGCAGTATAGAGGACCAAGCATTAGTTAATACACCATTAGATTTTGAAAAAGCAGAAAGTCAATATTTGGCATTCATTAATGGCTTGTTGCATCATTTTGAGTTAACACACACAGACTCAAGTGTGCAGCAAATGAATCAATTAACTCGTTGGTATACTCATAATATGCTCGTTCATTATTTGTCGCCACATGGCTTAGAACAATATGGTGGAGCAGCTTGGGGCACACGAGATGTGTCGCAAGGACCGACAGAATTTTTCTTTGCGACGCAACAGCCTAAGATCGTGGCCTCCATTATTCAGCATCTATTTGAAAATCAATTTGAGGACGATGGCAACTGGCCGCAATGGTTTATGTTTGACCGATACGAAGAACAAAAAGCCAGTGAAAGCCATGGCGATATTATCGTCTGGCCATTGAAAGTAGTGACTGATTATTTGGAACAAACTGCAGATTATTCAATCTTAGCTACGGAAATCCCTTATACAAGTCGCAAAGATAATCACAAAACAAAAGAAACAGCATCTTTATTTGAACATTTGAAAAAAGAAATAAATTATATTGAACAACATTTTTTACCAGAAACTTTTCTATCCTGTTACGGTGACGGCGATTGGGATGACACGTTACAACCTTATGATAATCGTCTTAAAGAGCAAATGGCTAGTAGTTGGACCGTTGCCTTAACGTATCAAGTGTTGAAAAAATTTGTGGCTTTAATTACGGAAATCGATGCTACTTATAGTCAGCACTTAACAATTTTAGTCGCAGGAATAAAGAACGATTTTCAAAAATATATGTTGGCGGATGAAACGATTCCAGGGTTTATTTATATGGAAACGCCAGAAACTTTTGAACAAATGATTCACCCAAATGACCAAAAAACAGGAATTCAATATCGATTATTGCCAATGACTCGTAGTATGTTAGCTGAATTATTAACACCGGAACAAGTAAGTCATCATTTAGAAATTATTGAAAAAGAATTAACGTTTCCTGATGGCGTGCGCTTAATGAACAAACCAGCGAACTATCGAGGCGGTGTGAGTACTAATTTTAAACGAGCAGAACAGGCGGCTAATTTTGGTCGCGAAATTGGCTTACAGTATGTTCATGCGCACATTCGCTATACAGAAGCGATGGCGAAAATTGGTCAGCGAGACAAAACCTGGCAAGCATTAATGCAAATCAATCCAGTTCAATTAAAAGAAGTGGTACACAATGCAGAGTTACGCCAAGCCAATGCCTATTTTAGTAGTTCCGATGGCGATTTTAAAACAAGGTATGAATCACAAGAAAATTTTGGTAAACTAAAAGATGGAAGTATTGGGGTAAAAGGTGGTTGGCGAATTTATTCAAGCGGGCCGGGAATTTATTTAAATCAATTAATTACAGCTGTTTTAGGGATTCGGCAAAAGGCCCAAAGTGTGGTTTTTGATCCCATGTTACCAGAAAAATTGTCTGGTTTAACACTAACTTACCAATTGTTTGATAAACCTGTCACATATAAATTTTATCCAAATCAGTCAGCGAAAATAGTTATCGATGGTCAAGAAGTTCCGTTTAAGTTTGAAGAAAACCCTTATCGAGAAGGGGGAATAGAAGTTCAAAAAGACGAGGTGCTTTCATTATTAAATGAAGCAAGTGTTATTGAAATTTACCATTAGAAAGGAGAGTAGTCCATGGTAGGAATTAAAGATATTGCAAAAAAAGCAGGCGTATCAATCTCGACCGTTTCTTACGCATTGAATGGTAGTTCAAAGGTAACTGAAGAAACACGAACGCGCATCCAAGCAATTGCTGAAGAGCTAAACTATGTTCCTAACATGGCCGCTCGCACATTAAAACGTCGTCAAACCAATATTATTGGTGTCTATTTGGCCGATTATGGCGGTAGTTTTTATGGTGAATTTTTGGAGGGGATTAAGAAAGGCTTAGCACTGTTTGATTATGAGATGATTGTCTGCAGCGGTAAAAAGTCACATCTTTTCATTCCTGAAAAAATGGTGGATGGGGCAATTATTTTAGATTGGACATTTCCAACAAAAGAAATTGAAAAGTTTGCTGAACGAGGCCATTCGATCGTTGTCCTTGATCGAACCACTGAACATAGGAATATTCGGCAAGTTCTCTTGGATAATCGTGGCGGTGCCACGCAGGCAATTGAGCAATTTGTCAATGTGGGTTCAAAAAAAGTTCTTCTGCTTTCTGGACCAGAAAAAGGTTATGATAGCCAAGAACGATTGGCTGTTAGTACACGAGAATTAACTCGTTTTGGGATACCTTATGAAATTATCCAAGGCGATTTTACCGAACCTTCTGGCTATGCGGCTGCTAAAAAAATTTTGAGTCAACCACAGACAGAACCAGTCGATGTTTTTGCTTTTAATGATGAAATGGCGATTGGTGTCTATAAATATGTTGCAGAAACAAATTACCAAATGGGGAAAGACATTCGGATTATTGGTTTTGATAATTCTGAACTAGGTGCGTTTGTGCAACCGCGATTAGCAACAATTGCCTATTCTAAACATCGATGGGGCATGGTGGCTGCAGAGAAAATTATTCATTTAATGCGGGGAGAAGCTGCTGAGAGCGAACACATTTACACACGTTTTATAGAAGGAGAATCTTTTCCGTCTGAATAATAAATAAAAAGTTTGGTCCAATGCTAGCTAAGCTAGCGGACCAAACTTTTTTCTGTAATGGTAATTTCTTCTGATGCAATGGGTTCATCCAGACTGAGAAGGCGATCTCTAAATTTAAAATGGACCGGCTTATTCTCATTAATAAATTCATAAGGGTAAGCGCCTTGGATTGTTTCACCAGGATTGATTTCATCTGCTAAACGATCTAATTTGTCTTGGAAAGGTGAATCTGTTAAGACTGCATATTGTAAATTTTGGGCTTTTCCGTGGACAGTTTGACTAACTTCCATAAAACTTTGAATCATTAGCTGAATATTTTGTGTTTTTTCGGTTGTATTGGTTAATTCAAACAGGACATAAAACATTGGTTTGCCTTGATAATCTTTCCCTTTATGCAAGGCAGTTAAGGCTAAACGCCCATCTGGAACCAACAATGTTCGATTTTCATACGTCCCAATACTTGTCGCCAACACTTCATCAGGTGCGGGCGCACTTTGACTTGCTGGGCTGCCACTTACAGTTGAACAAGCACTTAATAAGGTACTTAGAACGAGTAAGCTCATTAAAATGTAGGGTTTCCTCATATAAAGTCCTCACTTTGGTTGATTGACTATGTAAAAAACAAATTGCTTGTATCTATATAAAAAAGAGTGCTACAAGCAATATTTTAATCG
>OKHA01000215.1_pt1 | contig 8633 bp, 8 predicted proteins | sample 1613681 | NCBI WGS metagenome assembly OKHA01 (sample SAMN04436870, study PRJEB24849) | human gut metagenome | biome: human gut; feature: NICU; material: stool | host: Homo sapiens | place: USA: Saint Louis, MO | collected 2011-08-28
ACCACCGAGATCTACACTCTTTCCCTACACGACGCTCTTCCGATCTTAATCGGTAAACTTTTGCAGCCGAAAACGATCCAGTCTATGACAAAATCATCCAAAAGGGAGAACTAGTTGTCGGCTTATCCGCAGACTATGCCCCTTATGAATTTCATGCAAAAGTAGATGGTGAAGATAAAATTGTCGGTTTTGATATTTCTATTGCTCAAAAAATTGCCGACGATTTAGGCGTTAAATTAAAAATCGAAGAACTAGGCTTCGATGCTCTGTTAGGGGCCTTAAAAACTGGCAAGATTGACATGGTCATCTCTGGCATGTCGCCAACGCCTGAACGATTAAAAGAAGTAGCTTTTTCTCAACCATATATGAACGTTCAACAAAGAGTCATTGTTCGGAAAGAAGACAAAGATAAATTTCATTCCACTAAAGATTTCGAAGGCGTTCGTGCAGGTGCCCAAAAGCAAACGACACAAGAAGAATTAATTAAAACCGAATTAACCGGTGCTGTCCCTACTTCTCTTCAAAAAATTCCAGATTTAATTATGAATCTAAAAAATAATAAATTAGATGCAGTCGTTATGGAAGAACCGGTTGGCGAAGCCTATGTTTCTCAAAATGAGGATTTAGCTTTTGCTGATGTTACCTTTGAAAAAGGCTCAAAAGATACTGCCGTTGCTTTTCCTAAAGATGCGCCCGTTTTGACGGAGAAAGTAAATGCCTCTATTAAACAAATTAATGATCAAAAATTAATGGACGGTTATAAAAAAGAAGCCAACCAATTAATGTTCCAAAAAGATCAAAGCTTTTTACAAAAGTATGGAAAGTTCTACCTTAACGGTGCAGGCTATACCATTTTCCTAGCTTTCATTGGTGTTTTGTTTGGTGCCATTTTAGGGGCATTACTTGCCTTAATGAAGTTAGCCAATTCCAAAATTTTACGTGGCATTGCCATTGCTTATATTGAATATGTTCGTGGCACTCCTTTGCTTGTTCAAATTTTTATTGTCTATTTCGGGACAGGCGTTCTTGGCTTAGACTTATCAAAAGTAGCAGCTGGTTGTATTGCCCTTTCTTTAAACAGTGGTGCATATGTAGCAGAAATTATTCGTGCTGGTATTCAGGCAGTTAATAAAGGACAATTGGAAGCTGCTCGTTCTTTGGGAATGAATCAAAACCAAGCAATGCGATACATCATTTTCCCACAAGCTATTAAAAATATTTTACCAGCGTTAGGCAATGAATTTGTTACAGTAATTAAAGAATCTTCCGTTGTTTCAGTCATTGGTGTTTCAGAACTAATTTTCCAAGCTGGCAACGTTCAAGGAGCAAGTTTTAAACCCTTCCTACCTTACTTAATTGTATCGTTGATTTATTTCGTCCTAACCTTTACTATCTCGCGTCTATTAGGTGTTGCTGAAAGGAGAATGAGTACTAGTGATTAACATTAAAAACTTACAGAAAACATTCGGAAAAAATGAAGTACTTAAAGGAATTGACTTAGAAATTGAAGCTGGTGAAGTTGTCGTAATTATTGGCCCTTCTGGTAGTGGTAAAAGTACTTTTTTACGTTGCTTGAACTTATTAGAAACACCAACTGGTGGCAGCGTTGAATTTGAAGGAAAAAATTTATTAGATAAAAATACCAACATTGATCAACTTCGTCAAAAAATGGGAATGGTATTCCAAAATTTCAATCTTTTCCCGCATAAAAATGTCTTGGAAAACTTAACGATTAGTCCTGTTAAAGTAAAAAAAGAAGCCGCTTCTGAAGCCACAGAACATGCTCTTTCTTTACTGGAACAAGTTGGTTTATCAGATAAAAAAGAAAATTATCCCTCTCAACTTTCTGGTGGGCAACAACAACGGGTAGCGATTGCTCGTGCTTTAGCCATGCGCCCTGACGTGATGCTGTTCGATGAACCAACTTCTGCCTTAGACCCTGAAATGGTGGGCGAAGTGCTATCCGTTATGAAAAATTTAGCTATTGAAGGGATGACAATGGTAGTGGTTACCCACGAAATGGGCTTCGCAAAAGAAGTCGCGGACCGTGTCATTTTTATGGATGCAGGAATCATTCAAGAAGAAGGCACACCTGAAGAAATTTTTGATGCGCCACAAAACCCAAGAACACAAGATTTTCTAAGAAAAGTTTTATAAAAAGGAGCACCTAGTATGGATCGCAAGAATATCGCAACACGTTACCAACAACCTACTGAAAATTTACTCATGGATATTGCAACATTGGCGAAAAAGACCCCAAATTTAATCGATTTATCGATTGGTGACCCTGACTTAATTACCGATGAGCGGATTATCGAACAAGCAGCTAACGATGCCAAAAATGGGCATACAAAATATACCGCTTCTGATGGTAGCGAGGCATTCATTGAGGCGGTCATTCAGTTTTATCAGTCACATTATCAATTATCTTTTCAACCGAATCAAGTCCGGGCCACAGTTGGCGCTCTACACGGGATGTACCTTGCCTTACAAGTGATTCTAAATCCTGGAGATGAAGTGATTATTCATGAACCTTATTTCTCTCCTTATAAAGACCAAGTCCTTTTAGCAGATGGCGTTCCGGTCTTTTTACCAACCTATGAAGAAGATGGTTTCCAAATTGATGTAGCTCTTTTGAAAGAAAAAATCACGCCTAAAACCAAAGCGATTATTCTTAATTCACCGAATAACCCGACAGGCGCTGTTTTCTCTGAAGAAACTTTCAGAGAAATTGCACAGGTAGCGATTGAACACAACTTATACATTCTTTCAGATGAAGTTTATGAAGCCTTTTGTTTCCAAGAAACGTTTACTCCCATGGCTACGTTTGCTCCAGAAAATACTATCACTTTTGGCAGCTTTTCAAAAGCCTTTGCAATGACTGGTTGGCGTATTGGTTATATGATTGCCCCAGACTATATTAACGAAGTAGCCAAATTAATTAATGAAGGCGTTACGTATTCTGCGCCTACGTTGTCACAGCAAGCAGGAATCTATGCGTTACAACATTTTGACGAATTTGTAGACCCAATCGTTGAAGTGTTCCAAACACGTTTAGAGTATGTGGCACAACGAGTAGCAAAGATTCCTTTCCTTTCGCTTCATCCAGTCAAAGGAAGTATATACGCCTTCATTAACATTCAAAAAACCGGACTAACTTCCGTTCCTTTTGTGGAAAAGCTTTTAAAAGAGACACAAGTATTAGTGATTCCTGGAAAAGCATTTGGTGAAACAACAGGCGATGAGTACATTCGTTTAGCCGCAACACAAAATTTAGATTTATTAAAGGAAGCGTTCGATCGAATTGAAAGAATGACCTTTGAGTAAATATCCACCCGCATAGCGGGTGGCTTTTTAATAGCCCTAGAAGGGCTCGCTACCTGCTGCTCCCTTTAAGGGAGCTTTTTTTAGAGACTGCCAACCGCTACCATTCTATTCTTATCTAGTTGTTACTTCCTAAATGGATCTTTATACTCTCTTTTGTTTATACTATCCCTTACTCGATCTTCTGCTTCTTGTTCTCGTATATACTTAGCTATCGTTTTTTGGTTCAATCCTACAGTGCTCACATAATAGCCTTTTGACCAAAAGGATCGATTTCCATAATTGTATTTTAAATTCGCATGACGTTCATGAATGATTACTGCACTTCTTCCTTTTAAGAAACCCATAAAACCTGATACACTCAACTTCGGCGGAATTCTTACCAACATATGGATATGGTCGGGCATTGCATGCGCTTCAATGATTTCGACTTCTTTCATCTCACACAATTTCCTTAGTATTTTCCCTATATCTCGCCTCAATTGACCATAGATTACTTTTCTTCTATATTTTGGTGTAAACACAAGATGATACTTACAATTCCAACGAGTATGTGCTAAACTTTTATCGTCGTTCGACATTCAAAAACTCCTTTCGATTTGATAACGGTTGGTAGCCTTTATCTATTATATCGAAAGGAGTTTTTATCGCTAAAGCTCTGGCCTCCACGCGCAGTACGCGTGGTTTTTTTGTCGAAATCTCTTTAGAGATTTCGACTGACTAAAGTCATTAATAAAAAAAGCTTCTGCATTAGCTAATAATCATAGCTAATGCAGAAGCTTTTTAGATTTCTTCTATCAATTCAATCGCTTGCCCGCCAACATGCGGTGGAATTGACATAGTCATCGGCGGCAAGCCCACGACTGTGAAACGGACTTTGGTCCCTTTTTTCAAGTGAGACAGTGGGATACTTTCCTCTAACTGTTCAACAAGTATGTTTAAAATTACCCCATGAGAAAATAAGGGAACAATGGATTCTGGATCACTTTCTGCTTGGATATTTTCTAAATGTAATCGCATTGACAATGGCTGCGTCTCATTTAACACACCAGCCTCTGCTAATTTCCCTGTAAAAACAGCAAGTTTTTCAGTCATTTGTTTGCCTCCTTTTTAAACATCATATTGAAGAGAATTAATTCCATCCCCTAAAAATTCTGAAGCGTTGTTAAATTCGGCAGGATCATATTTGGTATAGGAAACTTGTAATGTCAAAGTAATATTTCTTAAGGTTTCAGAATGGGTAAATTTCTCTTGAGCTTGTTGTTTGAATTCTTTTCTAGTAGTGTATCCGTCATCCCCATCGCGGAAAATTAATAACGCCCAAGTCGGCGGTGTGCCGTCGATAAAGTATGGTAAGAAGCGATCATCCGTTGTCTCTTTAATCGCCGCTGTCACGATTTGTAGCAATTCATTTTTTTGTTCAGGACTTAATAAGTTACGAATACTTTCCCAATAGGCCACTCGGATCACGACTAAATATAACGGCGCTTCATAACGTGTAGAAATATCAGAAAATAAATCGAATCCTTCCTCGTACATTTTTGCTGTTCTTAAATTAGTTACTGCATCTAACGCATTTAACCGTGAAGTTTCTTTACGTAAGCGAATATTTTCTTCTTCAATCGTACGAATTTGATAAGTCACTGCATAGATTGTTAAACAGTAGAGCGGCGGCATGATTAGCCAAAATAATGAGCCATAGCTAAACAAATCATGATAGACATACTGATATACAACATAGGTCAATTGTAGAAAAATAAATATAAGCGAAAATGTTAACCCCGCTGTAATTCCTACAAAATAGGTAACGATAATTAAGATAACTGAAATTAATAGACAACTTAAGTCCACAAAGAAATCATTCGTTCCTAAGGCCATAAAGATGGTTGTGCCGACAACTAAAACAATTCCTACCAACAAAGTTAAATCCAAAAGTAAGGTCACTCGTTTTTGATTCACTCTATTCCCCACCTTTCAAATTCTTCTTCACGATGAAGAACGCACTTAATCCAATAATAGTCATACCAATTAAGAAGACAAATAGATAAATCATTAATTTATGATTATTGACAATTCGTTTACCTAATGATTCGTTGCTAACGTTGCTTACACGTTTTTTGAAACGATAATCATAGCGACGATAGTTCGAATCGACCACAATGGCATCTCCTTTGTACATAGAAGTATTCTTCTCTGTATTCACTTGTGTAGAGGCTAAAAAGACACCTTGTGATTTAGCTCCTGTTAAGATTAACGCCGCGGCTTTCGCATTATATGGAGAAAACATTAACTGCGCCGTACCGATTTGTTTACCATAATCTTTTTCAATGCTCAGTTTCTCGTTTGAAACAAAACGTGTGAAGTCCTTATCATAATGGAAATATAATTGATCGTTTAACTTACGAATCATCGGATTATCCTTAGGCGTACCAAAAATAATCAAGTTATGATTTTCTAATGCCGCATTTTTAGGCGCTTTTTTATAATACGTAATCTCACCGACATTACTTTCGGCATAATTACCAATTAAGTTAAATAGATTGGTCAACACTTTAAAATAGTTATCGTCCATTTTTTCTGGTAATAAAATCGCTAAATCAGCAAAAGAACGGCTTCTGATAAAAATGTTCGGATAGTTGTTAAATAATATGTCATTCAGTTCTTCTGTTTGAATAAACGCATTCGAATTATTTTCAATAAAGGCCCATGGAGTCTGACCATTTCGTAAAACTTCTGGTGATTTAACATTCAAATCAAAAGCAACTTTTAAAACAAAACTATCAGCAATTTCTAAGTTCTTTGGAAATTCGAGATTTAATTCATCACCGTTCGCACGAGCAGCGGTTAATTTCTTGCTGCCAATTGGTTTATCATTGGCATAGACCGTCACTAAAGAAGAATCAAAATCTAAGTTTTCAGCGTATTTAAAATGTAAATGCACGCGACTTCCATTGGCATTGTTTCGATCCACTGGTAAATTGACAAAGTACGTTTGTTCTTGGTGATAAGCCCCTTCTAGTTTGTCCCCCGTTGAGGTTAATGGATAATTTCCATCAAATTCTAAAGTTGAACTAAACGTATCGGTATTCTCATCAACTGTTGTCTCTTCTTTATCTGTTTGGGTCATTAATTCATAGTTTGCTAAATAACGTCCCGCACGAACAAGTAAGTCCTCATCTTTAGAAGTAGCTACTAAAACATGCTTATCTGGTTGATTGAAAAATTTTAAGACAGCCTGGTCCTCCACGCGTTTGCTATCAATTTGACTTTTATACTGATCTGGTAATTTATCATAGCTGGCAATAATCAACTGATAGGGTGCTGACTGTTCTTTGTTCAAAGAAGCCATTGGCAACAATTCTTCTGAGGTAGTAATCAAACGAGCAGCACCAGCTAACGCATGGGTCGCTGCAGCTAATTCTTTTTCCGATGCATTTTCTGGTGTCAAAATAACACTGTGTTTATTCGCAATCGTGTCTGCTCCCACAAAATGATTATAAAAAGAATGAATCGTATTCTCTGGTAATTGTAAATCGTATTGGAAGTTTACGTTAGATCCTTCATACATCGTTAACCAATTTGCTGGAGTTTCAATTAAATTATACATGTCGTTTCCTGCCTGATTAATAATTTGGCCTTCAACAGTCAATGTATTTGTCTCTTTAATCAGTTCCAAAGGGATTTCAATCGTCTTTTGTTGAATACCAGTCGTATTTTCAGGACGCCAAGAATAAAACTTCACACCATTAACTGCCACAGTTAAATCTGAGGTCTGATTATTTTTTAATTGTGTGATTTGGTAGGTCATATTGAATGATGCTTTTTTTACGTCCCAATAATCAATTTTTGTAAAATACATGGTGCTACGGACAGAAGTACCTGTTAAAGAGATTGTTTTATTTTGAAAAGGTTGTGTAAAGGTATGGTTGTCTTGTTCTTTGTTTTCGGCATATACGGTCGGACTTGCGACACCAATCAGAATTGCCAGAAAGAACAACCCTATTAAAGTGACTGTTTTTTGTTTCATTGCACGTTTCCTCCTTATTTAAATCGTTCAGTTTTGTACCATTTTGTTTGTGTTTGTTTATGAAAAACATTTTCTTTAATATACATCACCATGCCATAAGCGGCGACTACTAGCCACATCTGACTGTATGTAATATACATCAAGGCAATAATTAAGATATTCTCTAAAGTCATTTCGCCTTTTTCGGTTGTAATACTGACAAAAGTACTGAAAATAAATAACAAAATCGCTAACAACCACAAGGAATTGCTAAATCCTTGCAGGGTCGTTGTTAAGTAACCAGACATTGATAAAACTAACATGATGTCTGACAAAACGAGCGATGTCATTAAGAGAAAATAAATGGACAAGAAATATAAAATATCAAAACGGATCCGACTCGCTTTAGGATTAAACAATAATTTAGCATTTTTAACAATGACATAAATATTGCCTTTGACCCATCGCGTCCGTTGCCGGAACCAAACTGACAAAGTTTGTGGCTCTTGCTCCCACGTCACTGCTTTTGGTTGAAACTTAATTTTATAGCCCATCATATAGATGCGGAAACTGATTTCTGTATCTTCGGCTAACGCTTTGTCATCCCAGCCGCCAATGGCTTCAATAATACTACGACGAACAATGAAATTTGTGCCAGGAATCGTGCATAACTTAAATAATTGAAAACGACCGGCTTGTGCCATCCATTGAAAGGCCAGTGTCTCGATATTAATAAAGCGTGTCAACAAGCTTGCATTGCGATTTCTCGTTCTAAATTTACCAATAACCGCGCCGTATTCCTCACTAGCGATTAACTCTCCAACTAAATAACGGAGTGCATTCGGTTCAGGTGTATTGTCCGCATCATAAATGGCAATCACGTCCCCCTTGGCTTGCTTGAAACCAATGTTTAAGGCATTAGACTTACCTTTCCCACCTGTTATATTGTCTGTATTAATAATCTGCAAATTTCGATTAACCGCCTTTTTTTGGACATTCGCTAAAAGCTCAGCACTATTATCACTTGAGTTGTCATTAATCACAATAATTTCATAGCGATCTTGCGGATAATTAAAATTCAATAACGCTTCAACTGTCCGCACAATGACAATTCCTTCATTATGGGCCGGCACCATAATTGAAACAAACGGCGCGTCTTCGTCCTCTACAGGTGGTGGTGCGACAGGATCTGTTTTTAAATAATAAACATAGCCAAAAATAACTAAGAGAATATTTACAATTAGTAGACTCCGCTCAGTTCCCTATCCGATGCTGGATATTATCGCCCGCAGCATGGAGCGCT
>OKHA01000237.1_pt1 | contig 8013 bp, 5 predicted proteins | sample 1613681 | NCBI WGS metagenome assembly OKHA01 (sample SAMN04436870, study PRJEB24849) | human gut metagenome | biome: human gut; feature: NICU; material: stool | host: Homo sapiens | place: USA: Saint Louis, MO | collected 2011-08-28
ATAATTATTTATCGATTGATAAGTGAATTTTACAAAAAATAGAGAAGTCTGTTTTTCAACAGGGCTTCTCTATTTTTTATTTGTGACTTTTCAAAACGCCATGTAGCATAAATTGAATAAATTTTTTGACATCGTCATCCACTGTTTTTCGCTGGTACGTTTTTTCAATACTTAATAATGCACTAACGTTATATAAAATAAACCGAGTTGCATCATCTACACTGATGCCCTCTTGTAAGCAATTGGTTTCAGGTTCACTTTCAAAAATAGCCGCAATATTATTGATATAGGTTTTTTTGAAAATTTGATACAGCGTACGATTGTAATCAGGGCCCATTTCTTGAAACATATCGTTCAACATTAAGAAAAGATTGGTCGGATGTTCATCTAACAAAACTTTGATTAATTGATAAAGTTTTTCTTCTACTGATGCATTTCCAGAAACAATTGGGACTAATTCTTCCTGAACACGGGACGTTAATTCTTCAATCACAGCTAAATACAGTTCTTTTTTATTTTTAAAATGGTGATAGAGATTCGGTTGGGTAATGTTCGCTTTTAAAGCAATTTCACGAGTGGAGGTATTTTTGAACCCCTTTGTCATGAATAATTCAGAAGCGACAGATAAAATAATTTGCCGTGTACGTTCTAAATCAGCTTTGCGTTTATTTGGCTTTTCCATGGTTTTCTCGCCCCCTGCTGCTTTTTATTTTAGCATATTCTCCGGCAAGAAACGAGAGACCTTTATACAAAAAACGAAAAATATACAATCAATGTGCCTGCTATTTGGAGAAGAACCGCGCAATAATACCACCGCTTCAAATGTATCAGCCAGCCTTTTTCGCCCCCAAGATAAATCAACTACTGCAGTCCATATAAAAAACTATTAGCCAACAACCAAAAAAAGCAGTGCCGATTTTGTCCATCGATTCTCTCTGAATACACTCAGTACAAATAAAGTATTTAGCAACAAAAACGTGCGCCGTAATTGCCGTATATTCCTCATTTTTTCCATTGACATTTCTCCTTTTTCTATTTAGCATAGCAAAAAAAGAAGCAAATGAGAATGACTCATTTTGCTTCTTTTTCGACTTATTCAAAAACAAATTGATTTTTATAAAGTTCCGCATAGAATCCATCTTGTTCAACTAGTTCATGGTGGTTGCCTTCTTCAATGACTTCACCGTCTCGTAAAACAATAATCCGATCCGCATTTAGAATCGTTTTCAAACGATGGGCAATCACAAAACTGGTGCGCCCTTTAATTGCTTCGTCCATCGCTTTTTGGATTTTAGCTTCTGTTACTGTATCAACATTACTTGTTGCTTCATCCAAAATTAATAATTCTGGATTGGTAATAATCGTTCGTGCAATACTTACTAATTGCTTTTGCCCCGTACTGAAAAGGTTATTCTCTTCCGTAATCTCAGTATCGTAGCCTTGCTCAAGATTTACAATAAATTCATGGATATTCGCTTGTTTCGCTGCTTGAACAATTTCTTCATCCGTTGCCTCTGGCTTACCAAAAGCAATATTCTCACGAATTGTTCCTGAAAATAGAACGGACTCTTGCAAAACAATGCCTACATGTGAACGCAAGCTATCTAAATCCATTTCACGAATGTCCACACCATCAAACGTCACGGCGCCTTCATTCACATCATAAAAGCGATTCATTAAATTCATAATCGTTGTTTTTCCTGAGCCTGTCGGTCCAACTAAAGCGACCATTTCACCTTTATCCACATGAATAGAAACATCTTTCAACACAGGCGTTTCTGGATTATAGCCAAAAACAACATGATTTAAAGCCACAGCTTTGTTAATCTCTTCTAATTTTTCGCCATTTTCGGGACGAATTTCATCTGGTTCATCAAACATCTCATTTAAACGACGAGCGCCTGTAACAGCTAATTGAATCATGCTATAACCTGAAGAAATTTGCATTAATGGTTGATAATATTGTTGAGAATATTGGACAAACATAACGACTAAACCTAGCGCAGCGGCACGATCAACAGAGCCATTGATTGCTAACCAACCACCAAAGAAAATAACAATCGCCGTATTGACTAATGACATTCCTTGCATCATTGGGAAAAGTAATCCTGAATACACTTGACCTTTATACGTAGCGGCACGAACTTTTTCATTTTGCTCTAAAAAGCCGTCAATGGTTTCTTCTTGTAAGCCATTAGTGATAATCACACGTTGCCCACTAATTTTTTCATCCATATAGCCATTTAATTTACCCACTTCATCTTGCTGTAAATCGACATATTTGCGCGCCTTGCTAATCACAAAGACCGCAATTAAAATCGCAATCGGCGTAGAAGCAATTGTGGCCCATGCCAGTTCCACATTTTGACGGAACATCATGATTAAGACACCAACCAATAAGGCAATATTGGTTAATACTTGTAGCAACGCTTGGTTTAAGCTATTTTGGATGTTGTCTAAGTCACTAGTAAAACGACTTAAAATTTCACCATCTTGATGAGAATCAAAGAAACGAATCGTCAATTTTTCTAATTTGTTAAACAAACCAATCCGCATGCGGTTCGTCGATTTCCCCACGACTTGTGTAAAGAGAATACTATAAATGAAACTAGCGGCACTAGTTAAGACATAAAAAATGAGTAGTTTCCAAATGACAGAAACGAACGCACTTTTATCGTCTTTTCCTTGCATCACATTAACCGCATATTTCGCTAATTCCTGAATAGCTTCCCCAACGAATTGCGGCGCTTTGACTTGTAAATAAGTCGCTGCGAAAATTGCTAAGAAAATAAAGAGGAACGAAACTTTGTAACGTTTCAAATAATGATAGAAAAATTTACTAGCTTTTATTAAATCAGTCATTAAGCTTCCTCCTTTCCTTTTTGAGTTTCGTAAATTTCTTGATACACGGGGTTCGTAGCTTCTAATTCTTCATGCGTGCCTTCCCCGACTAAACGTCCATTATCCAATACTAAAATACGATCTGCGTGGACAACAGAAGAAATTTTTTGGGCAATAACGATCGTGGTAGTCTCTTTTAACTCTTTATCCAACGCTTCTCGGACTAACCGCTCCGAACGAGCATCCAACGCGCTGGTGCTATCATCTAAAATCAAAATTTTAGGTTCACCAATCACACCTCTTGTAATTGATAACCGTTGTTTTTGTCCACCAGAAAAGTTATTACTCCGTTCTTCGACGGGTGCATCATAACCTTCTGCTAATTTTTCAATAAATTCCTTGGCTTGGGCGATGCCTGAAGCCCGTTCCATGTCCGCTTCAGAAGCGTCACGTTTACCATGGCGTAGATTTTGCGCAATCGTTCCAGAGAACAGGATTGCTTTTTGCAACACAAAGGAAACTGTTTTTCGTAAACTGTGTTCGTTCACTTCTCGTAAATCGACACCACCAACTTCAATCTTTCCTTCTGTCGGATCAAACAAACGTGGAATTAATTGTGCCAATGTAGATTTACCAGCGCCAGTTGCGCCCACAATCCCAATCATTTCACCTGGCTGAATAGAGAAAGAGATGTCTTTCAAGGTATCTTCTTCATCCCCAGGATAACGGAAAGATACGTGATCAAACTCAACACTACCAATTAACTCTTGTTCTGGGACTTTTTTGTAGGTAACATCTGGTTCTGTTTCCATCACTTCTTTAATCCGCTTAATGGAAACAGCGGCACGAGAAGTCATCATCATCATCATTCCGCCGATAATAATCGCCATCATGATTTGCATTAAATAGTTCATAAAGGAAGCGACACCACCGATTAAAGTTGGATCATCCTTGACTAAGTTACTCACAAAGAAAATCGAGCCTACAACGGCTAAGTTCGCAACCAACATAAACGCTGGAATCATCACAGCAAATAAGCTACCTACGATTAAGTTATGGGTGGTTAATTCTTCACTCACTTTTGTAAAACGTGACAGTTGATTTTTTTCTTGAACAAATGATTTGACGACACGAATGCCTAACAAATTTTCTTTTGCAATACCATTAATCTTATCAATCAAGTTTTGAATAATCATGAAATGCTTGCCCATTTGCGAAAAGGACAGCATAGAAATCAAAATAACTGCGATGACAAGTGCAACAATCACCCACCATAGTTGTGGCAAGGTTAGCATCGCTAAAATAAAACTCCCGATAAATAAAAAAGGAATTCTAAAAAGTGTCTGCAACGCAATCATAATGACATTTTGAATTTGAGTAACGTCATTTGTTAAACGAACAACTAAGTTACCTGCTGAAAATTTTTCGATATTGCCAAATGAAAAGGTTTGGATTTTGCGGAAAGTTGCTTCACGAATGTCAGCACTGACACCTTGGGCAACTTTGGCAGAAAAAATTGTATTAATAACCCCTGCAACGAGTCCTAATCCTGCAATGGCAATTAATTGAATCCCTAAGTTTTTCATTTTGTCGCTATCGTCATTCATAATTGCTTCCAACACTTGTTGTAACAATTTTGGTTGCCAAAGTGCTGAGACAACCATTACGATCACCGCCAACAAGGCAATAACTACCGAGCCTTTGTATTTTTTGGCGTGTTGAATAATAAGGTCCATCTTATCCCTACTTTCTTAAAATAGTTCCCTGCTTCTTCAGTGTTGGTCTGCGAATTCTTCCCCATTACAAAAAAATCAATTTGCTCATTGACTTCACCAATTTAACACTGTAAAATAAGACCGATTCATAATTTACCATTTTTAGTGGTAAAATACAAGCGAACAAGTTAATTTTTCACAAGTTTTTCCTATCATAAAGTGTACCTTCTTTTTGATAAACTTACGAAGATAACGTTTAATAGGAGCTAAAATCATGGAACCGAAATTATCAAAAGACACGATTATTGCAGCCGCATTTTCTTTGTTAGAAAAAAGTCCCACTTTAGAACAACTTTCTATGCGTAAAGTCGCCAAACAGCTTGGTGTACAGGCGCCCGCAATTTATTGGTATTTTAAAAATAAGCAAGCCTTACTTCAAAGTATGGCTGAAGCGATTGAAGAGCACTTTCAAGAACCTGCATTATGTGGTGAATGGTATTCTGACTTACTAGCCTTCATGGAAAACTATTATGATCTCTATCAACAATTTCCCTGTGCCGTAGCTATCGAAATCCAAACCGTCCCTGCCTATCCCCAACGATTACGCCATTTGAATCAAATGATGGGCATTTTAAGAGAAGCAGGTTTTTCACCAGAAATGACTCATTTAGCAGTAACGTCTTTACAACATCTTTTATTTGGGATGATTATGGACGCAACGGAGGAAAAACAGCTCGTTTCGCAAGTGTTGAACGGAGATGACTATTTAAAAGAACAAGTGTTGCACATGAAACAATATGTATCCGACAATGAGTTAACGTACATGGAGGAAAGCATTCAATTTCGACACTCCATCCACCAAAAATCCGCCTTTATTCAAGCCGTTAAAACCTACTTAGATGGGTTGCAAGCAGACAACACATCTTCATCTAAATAAAAAAAGCCCTTGGTCCGTCAGTCATTTCGACTGACGGACCAAGGGTTAACTTTTAAAATAAATATTGAAAACTACTTTCTCTATTTTGGTATTGGTAGCCAAGCCAAGGCTTTTTGAATCCATTCATCCCAGAACACCCAGTCATGTTCTCCTGGTCCAGTTTCAAAAGTGTAACTTGCCTGTGCCTGTTCCAACGCTTGAGCCATCTGTTGATTAGCAGAAAGTAACATATCTTGCTCCCCACAACAAAGGTAAAATTGGGGCATTTCTGTTTGGCTTTCTACTAATTGTTGTAATAAATACAGCGGATCGTGAATGGAACCTTCAATTTGATCTAACGGGCCAAAAATACCTTCCCAATAGCTTCGCTTACGGACTTTTAATAATTCCCCAAAACTAGTGGATGATAAACTGACTGCCCCAGACAAAGAAGCAACGGCTGCAAAAGATTCTGGTTTCGCTAATCCTAATTTCAAGGCGCCATAACCACCCATTGACAAACCAGCGGCAAAGGTTTTTTCTCGTTTTGTACTTAACTGTGGAAAGAGTTGATGACAAATTTTCGGTAATTCTTCTGAGATAAACGTCCAATAGTTCATATCGTATTGTGTGTCCGTATACCAAGCTAAATCCGTGGACGGCATAATGACAGCAATCCCCAAATCAGCGACATACCGCTCAATAGAGGTTCTGCGAGCCCAGACACTGTGATTCCCTCCCATCCCATGTAATAAATACAACACGGGAATATCTGTTAATGCTGCTTGGGTACTTGTGCCCACTTTTTTTACCGTTTCTTGTGGTAAAATTACGTTCACATTCACTTCCATTTCCAATACATTTGAATAAATATTTGCTTGTAAAAAGGCCATCTACTTTTCCCTCCAATACTCTTTCTATTAGTGTACCACTAAACCTTCGCTCGTTGCGCTTTTGCGAAAATATTTAACAAAAGAGCGACAACAACTAAGCCCGCACCGACTAAGTAAACATTATGCAGACCTGCATAGAGGATACCGCGTAATGGTTTTAACAACGCAGCTGGAATTAAATTTGCAGTATGTGGATTCACTAATTGATTCATGACATCTGCATCGACGTTTAACGCGCTCGCTTCCAATTTCGCAAACATTCCTGCATTTAAAATCACACCAAAAATTGACACCATCACAGTCTGCCCAATTGTACGCACCAACGTATTAAACGATGTTGCAACCCCCATTTTTTCAGGCTCCACTGTACTTTGTGCTGTCACCGTAGTCGTTGTGATAGTAATCCCAAAACCAACTCCTAAGACAGAAGACACTACAAAGAAAAGCCAAAACGGAACGGCCATTGGCATTACCACTAAAAAGATGGCCCCGACTAATAGAATCGATAACCCAATCGTTAAGACTTTTTTCATAGCATATTTTTCCATAAAACTACTTGCTATAAATGATCCAGCCATCCAAAGTAACGACATAGGCGCTAAAACTAAGCCACCAATTCCTGCACTTTTTCCTAAGACACCTTGCATCCACATCGGAATGTAGACATCAATCCCCATTAAGAAACCGCTAATAAGCGCTGCAATAAGATTTACTAAAACAAACGTTGGTTGATTAAATAAATGCAAATCAATCACTGGGTCTTGCGCGCGTTTTTCTATCATCACAAATGCTACAAAAAAGAGCACACTCAAACTTAAACAACCAAATGTTACTAATGTAAAACTATTATCGCTAATCATTTGAAAACCTAGCAATAACGTTAGCAGCACTGCCATCAAAGTAACGCTGCCCAAAATATCCATTGGCATCTTGGTCCGTTCCCGCTTTGGTTCAACTAAGAAAATACTAATCAAGCCCAATAAAACAAGTCCAATAGGAACATTAATGAAGAAAATCCAATGCCAACCGACTGTATCTACAATAAAACCACCTGCTAACGGACCAAAAATACTAGCAATTCCCCAGGCGGCACTGTTTAAACCTAAAATTTTCGCTCGCTTGTCCAATGAATACATATCGGCAATAATCGTTAACGCAACTGGTAAAATTGCGCCTGCCCCCACACCTTGAATTGCGCGGGCAATAATTAAAGTCAACATATCTTGAGCAAAGCCACACAACGAGGAGCCCAAAATAAAAATGATAATGCCAATCATGAAGACAGGTTTACGACCAATTTTATCCGCAAGTTTCCCATAAATCGGTGTTAACATCGCATTCGTTAATAAATAAATTGAAAATACCCAGTTCATAATTTCCATGCCATGTAACGAGCCGACAATCGTTGGCATCGCAGTAGACACAATGGTCCCTTCAATGGCTGTCATAAATGTTGCCACAAAAACACTCACCGTGACTAACTTAACATTTGTTTCTTTTGCCATTTGTTCACATCCTTTTCTATTCAATTGTCAATTTTCTAAATTGCTCCATAGCTATTCTATACAAAAAAGAACAAAATGTCTTAAAAAAATGCTTTTTCATAAAAAAATTATTACAAAAAAAAAACAAGAAGTCAGCCAAGTAT
>OKHA01000241.1_pt1 | contig 7967 bp, 4 predicted proteins | sample 1613681 | NCBI WGS metagenome assembly OKHA01 (sample SAMN04436870, study PRJEB24849) | human gut metagenome | biome: human gut; feature: NICU; material: stool | host: Homo sapiens | place: USA: Saint Louis, MO | collected 2011-08-28
ATTTTAAATAAAATAACAAACTATATCATTTTTTTGTCTCTTGATATTCTTTAATTACTTCTAAAAAGGCGGTGCCATATTTATCTAATTTATTTTGGCCGACCCCTTTTATTTGCAATAATTGAATCGTTGTTTGCGGTAATTTTTCACACATTTCTTTAAGTGTACTATCGGAAAAGACTACATATGGCGGCACGCCTGCCTCTTGAGCCATGTCCATACGTAATTCGCGTAATCGTTCAAACAAGGCATCATCCACTGCTACTTTTCGAACTTTTTGGTCTTCTTTTCGGAAGACTTTCCGTTCCCCTAAAAGCACCTGAACACCTTCTGTCGAGACTGATAACAACGGAAATTGCCCATCAGAAGGAATTAAATAACGTTCTGCTGTCAAATAATCAATCAGTTGTGTGACTTCTTTTTGCGTGCGACCTTTCATTAGTCCGTATGTTGGCAAACGATCAAAATGCCATTGATCAATTTTTTGATCTTTTGAGCCAGTCAAGACTTTACCAACTAAGCCCTTACCGAAACGTTCTCCCATACGTTTTACACAAGACAAAACTTTTTGGGCATCGACCGTAATATCGACTAATTCTCGATTATCCAGACAATTCGAGCAGCGACCGCAGTCCGTCCCTTCTTCACCAAAATAGCGTAAAATATATTTTTGTAAACACATTTGTGCATTCGCATATTGTGACATTTCCCGTAATTTCAAGTACTCTTTCTGCTTATAATCAATGGTCATTTCAGATTGTTCAATAAAGTATTGTTGAATTTGCAAGTCTTGTGGAGCAAACATTAACACAGCATCACTAGGCAGACCGTCACGACCAGCTCGGCCCGCTTCTTGGTAATAAGATTCAATATTTCCTGGTACTTGTGCGTGAATGACAAAACGAACATTACTCTTATTAATCCCCATACCAAAGGCATTTGTTGCTACCATCACTTGCACTTGATCATACAAGAATGCTTCTTGATTTTCACTACGTAACTGTTCACTCATGCCCCCATGATACATCCCAGCTGCAATTTTTTTACTTTCTAATAAATGATAAATTCGTTCAACTTCCTTCCGCGTGCTTGCATAAATAATACCTGATTGCCCAGTATTCATCTTTAAATATTCCAAAAGAAAAACGTCTCTGTTTTGATCCTTCACGACTTGAAAAGATAAATTTTCTCGAGCGAATCCTGTTTTGATTTCATTTTCTGATGGAATTCTTAATTGCTTGACAATATCCTCCGCTACTTGTGGCGTTGCTGTTGCTGTTAGTGCAATCACAGTTGGTTGCTGTTGAAATTGATCGATAATCTCTGCTAAACGCAAATAGCTTGGACGAAAATCATGCCCCCATTGTGAAATACAGTGTGCCTCATCTACTGCCAATAAATCAATCGGTACATGTGTCAGCATCTGTTGAAAATCATAAGATTCTAATCGCTCTGGCGCAACATACAATAGCTTGACTTCTTTGTTAACCGCTAATTGAATACGATGATTCATCTCTTGATAGGAAATGGTACTATTGATATATGTAGCTGGAATCCCCATTAAATTCAGGGCGTCTACTTGATCTTTCATTAAAGAAATTAATGGTGAAATCACCAATGTTAAATTATCCAGAAGTAAGGCTGGCAACTGATAACAAATCGATTTGCCTCCACCTGTTGGCATAATGCCTAAGACATTTTCTTGTCGCAATACATGACGAATAATCGTTTCTTGTCCTGGCCGAAAATCATCATAGCCAAATGTATCTTTTAATAATTCTTGTAATGCACTCATTTATTGCGCTCCAATCTTTGTTCTACAAGTCATTTTAACACGCTAATCTAACAGGAACAAGGTGTGTTAAAACAAGACACAATCGTGAAACACCAGTTAACGTGAAACATCAAAAAGAATGAAAAATTGTGAAAGCTTGCTATCAAAAGCTTTCAAAAATAGCGACATTTGCTTGTTGTGGATAACGAGTAGTTATCCACACATAAAAAAATAACCTTATCTTAAAATACGCATTAATTCGTTTTTGCCATCAAAAAAACCAACTATTTTCGTAGTAAAACGAGCATAGTTGGTTTAAATGTTTATTTGTAGAAAAATTATTCAGCTTTTTTCTTTTTCTTGCTTGCTTTTTCGCGTTCGTTTTTGTTAAGAATTTGTTTTCTTAAACGGATGCTTTCTGGTGTTACTTCACAGTATTCATCTTCATTCAAGAATTCTAATGATTCTTCTAACGTTAATTTTTTCGGTTTTTTAATGACTGATGTTTGGTCTTTCGTTGCCGAACGAACGTTAGTCATTTGTTTAGCTTTTGTGATGTTCACAGTTAAATCGTTGTCGCGGTTGTTTTCCCCAACAATCATTCCTTCGTAAACTTCTGTCGTTGGTTCAACGAAAACTGTACCACGTTCTTCAATACTCATGATTGAGTAAGTCGTTGCTTTACCAGTATCGATTGAAACTAATGCACCTTGATGACGGCCACCAATCGTTCCTTGAATCATTGGTAAGTATTGATCGAAGGTGTGGTTCATAATACCATAACCACGAGTCATTGATAAGAATTCTGTTGAATAACCAATTAAGCCACGAGCTGGTGCTAAGAAGATTAAACGCATTTGTCCGTTACCGGCATTAATCATATCTTGCATTTCGCCTTTACGTAAACTTAGGGATTCAATCACGCTACCCATGTATTCTTCAGGTGTGTCAATTTGAACACGTTCAAATGGTTCACATTTAACCCCATCAATTTCACGTTCAATAACTTCTGGACGAGAAACTTGTAATTCATAGCCTTCACGACGCATGTTTTCAATTAAAATTGATAAATGCAATTCGCCGCGGCCTGATACAGTCCAAGAATCTGGGCCAATTGGATCAACACGTAAAGATACGTCTGTTTGTAACTCAGCCATTAAACGTTCTTCGATTTTACGAGCGGTGATATATTTTCCTTCACGTCCCGCAAATGGAGAATTGTTAACTAAGAAAGTCATTTGTAAGGTTGGCTCATCAATGTGTAGAATTGGTAATGCTTCTTGATTGTGAACATCTACAACTGTTTCCCCAACGAAAATGTCTTCCATTCCAGAAACAGCAATTAAATCGCCCGCTTTTGCTTCATCAATTTCCACACGTTGTAAGCCAAAGAAACCTAAAATTTTCGTTACACGGAAATTTTTCACGCTGCCATCTAATTTCATCAACGCAACTTGGTCGCCGACTTTCATTGTGCCACGGAACACACGGCCAATCCCAATACGTCCAACGTAATCGTTGTAGTCTAGTAATGAGACTTGGAATTGAAGTGGTTCGTCTGAATTGTCAACTGGAGCTGGCACATGTTCAATAATTTTATCAAAAATTGGGGCCATTGTTGGCTCTTGATCTGCTGGATCATCTGATTCACTTGAAGTTCCGTTTAAAGCAGAAGCATAAACAACTGGGAAATCTAATTGATCGTCGTCTGCACCTAATTCGATGAATAACTCTAAAACTTCATCTACTACGTGTTCAGGACGAGCAGAAGGTTTGTCAATTTTGTTAACAACCACGATTGGTGTTACTTTTTGTTCTAATGCTTTTTTCAATACGAAACGTGTTTGAGGCATTGTTCCTTCATACGCATCGACAACTAAAACAACACCATCTACCATTTTCATGATACGTTCTACTTCACCACCGAAGTCCGCGTGTCCTGGTGTATCTAGAATGTTGATACGTGTACCGTTATAATCTACGGCTGTATTTTTTGCTAAGATAGTAATTCCACGTTCACTTTCAAGTGCATTGGAATCCATTGCACGTTCTTGTAATTGTGTGTGTCCATCTAAAGTGTCAGATTGTTTTAAAAGTTCATCTACTAAGGTTGTTTTACCATGGTCAACGTGGGCGATAATTGCCACGTTACGAATATCATCTCTGTATTTCAATTTAATTGCTCCTTATCTATATACGCTTATCTTACTTAAGTCCATAAAAGCCGACTGCTTATTATAGCAAACTTTTTTCATTAAAAAAAGGCTTTCGCCTGCAAAAATAATGAAAGTTTTAGAAATTATTCGGCTTTTTCTGAAAACAAGGACATTTTTTTACAAATTTTTCTCTTTTAAAAGAGGAAGAGCCTTACCTTTCAGCAACGCTCTTCTTTGATTATTCCGATTCATTTAAATACCGGGTAAATACTTCATCATAGGTTTCAGGAGTTGCTGCAATAAAGTATTCACGACCCGCAAAAGTTAATGGTTTTCCTGTAATACCAGAGTATTTAAACCCAAATTCTTCCAAAAGTACTAAGCCTGCTGCATAATCCCAAGGACTTAGATTAGATAAATAGCCATGATGGTTGCCTTTTAACATGGCAATAATTTCCAAACCTGCACAACCGCTAATACGCACGCCCATACTTGCTTGTCCGATTTCCGTTGCGTGATGAATATTTTTTCCATGCATGTAAGCATTCATGCCCCATAATCCATCTGCCAAGGCTTTCATAGTAGGCGCTTTTAATAATTGATTATTCCGATAAACGCCAAGCCCTTTGCCGCCCCAATAAAGTTCTTCTCGCATCACATCATAGATAAAACCTAATTTACCAATGCCGTCTTCATAAACAGCTAACATAATACAAAAATTTTCTCTTTCCATCACGAAATTCATTGTGCCATCAATCGGATCGATGATCCACACGCGACCAGCAAAACTTTTTAAAGTATTGTAGCCTTTTTCTTCCCCTAAAATTTGATCTTCGGGAAAATTTGTTTGAATTTTATTCATTAAAAATTCTTGGGTTTGTTCATCCATATTTGTCACTAAATCAGTGCGGCCATTTTTCTGTTGAACGGTTAACTCTGATTCCAAGTTCATTCGAATCACATCGGCTGCTTCAAAAAGCCAACTTTGAATTGTTTGAATAAATTTTTGCGTTTCAGTCATCTAATCATCCCCCAGCTTTAATTTACCGCTTCCCTGTTTTTTAGCTTGTTGAAGCGTACGATATAACGAATATCCTGAAGCATTTTCAAATTCACGACCTAAGCGTTTTTCTTCGCCGATACTTTTAACGACCGTTTTAAATTGTTGATAAGTTGTTAAAAATTTGTCAACAGGCAAGCCTGTTTCGTTGGCTTGCTCAACTGCTATCCACATATTAGTGACAATCACCATTTCCTCTGTCGTCCAATCTAAATCTAATGGATATTGATAGTCTTTCATGTCTTCACCTCATCTTCTCTAGTTTAGCATATTTTCATAAAAAAACATCTTATTTACGTCGATTTTTTAATGCATTAAAGAGAGGATATTCTGCTGTTCCTTTGCGATACAAACTTTGTTGTGAAGCATAAATACCGCTATTTCCTGAACACATAAAACTGATTAAGCAGACCATGAAAAAATAGACCGCCGCTTCACTACCAAATAGTTCAATGCCCATAATGAAGCAAGCAATCGGCGTATTCGTGGCGCCAGAAAAAACACCAATAAATCCTAAACCTGCTAAAAAAGGAATTGACAGATGTAACAAAGGGGCCAAAGAACTACCTAACGTAGCCCCAATTTCAAACAATGGCGTCACTTCTCCTCCTTGGAATCCGGCACCCAAGGATAACACCGTAAAGAATAATTTCCCAACAAAATCAAAAGGCTGCGCATTGCCTGCAAATGCATCTTCTAGTAAAGGTAAACTCAAGCCTAAATAACGTTGGTTGCTTAAGACGAGCACAAACAGAACGACAATGGACGCCCCAAGAAACGCACGAAGGTAGACATTAGCAAACCAATTTGCGTAGGTCTTTTTTAAAAAGACAATGGAACGACTAAAAACCCAACCTGCCAAACCAAAACAAATCGATGCCAAAAATAATTTTACAAATAGTTCAACCGACCAAGTCGGAATTTTGCCCATCGGATAATGCGTATGTGTTACACCAAAACTTTCAGTCACAAAATTAGCAAATAAGCCTGCAAAAAAACTTGGGAAAAGTGCCTCTGCACGAACTTTTCCAATCGCCAAAACTTCTAATCCGAAAACCGTTCCCGCTAATGGTGTGCCAAAAACAGAACTAAAACCTGCACTAATTCCGCTAATAATAATTACTTGTCGTTCCAAAGCGGACAGTTTAAAGACTTTTCCTACAGCATTCGCGATTGCGCCCCCCATTTGCACCGCCGTCCCTTCACGACCAACAGAACCACCAAATAAGTGCGTAGTAATCGTGCCAAACAATGTTAAAGGAATTAAGCGCAAGGGAATATCTTCTTCCCCACCATTGCCTTGTTCAATCACTAAGTTATTTCCTCGGCTAGCATTTTTCCCAAAACGCGTATAGAAATACGTAAAAACGACACCGCTAATGGGGAGGATAAAGAGTAACCAAGGGTTTGCTAAACGAACATCTGTTACATAGGTAAGACTCTTTAAGAAAAAGGCGGATAACGCCCCCATAAATAAACCAATAATTGCGGTAATGAGCAACCATTTTGCCATATACCCGCCAATTGATAGTAGTTGCTTTGTTTCTTTTTTCACTTTACATGCTCCTTTACAATTTTCTTATCGCCAATCCTAGCGTACAGAAAAAGCCTACCAAAGGGTACACTTCTCCCGTTTGGTAGGCGTCATTAATTTATTCGTCCAATAAATAGTTCGTGGTGAACACCATCACCATGTTGCTATTAAACTATTAAAAATAATACCACGCAACTCTGGAAAGTGCAATAAAAAATCAATTGCGTTCCGTTTTTATCCACGTGCTATTACCTTTGATAAACCGATAATAAGCCATCACCACACTAACGAATAAAATTAAGTACATGTAGGAAATAGTAAAAGGCAAAATAATCAGCCCCAGTTTTGCAGGTACTTTTAGTTGAAAATTTTTCAACTCGCGATAATAGTTGATTGTAAAAAAAATGCCGAAAACTAACGAAATACTGACGGCCAAAACAAAACTAATGACAAGCGATAACGAAAAGCCTAACCTATACAAGTGTTGCAGTTGAAGCCCAGTTAAGACAAAAACGAGCATCCCCGCTACGAGATTAATAAAGGGTTGCGCTAAAAAATAATAGATTCCACACTTCTGCCTTAGCGTTAATGACTTTGATTTAATCACCCTGGGTAAATACGCTAGACAATCTAAATTTCCTTGAACCCAACGACTTCGTTGACGAATAAAACGTTTCACATCTCTCAGTGCTTCTTGAGCCATAAAGGCCTCGTCAATATAAGCAATCGATAACTCTTTCAGCATTAATTTAATGGTTAACTCATAGTCATCCAACAAAGCATTTCCCCAAGGCTGATAGCCTAAGTGTTCGGTAATCATTGATAACCGAAAAAACTGACCATTGCCACCAAGTCCGATGGTTTTTGTTGCTCGACGCGCCTTTTGAATAAAATTATTAATCGTAAAAAACTCAACATCTTGTGCAATAAACATAAAATTTGTGACATCTTTCATTTTGATTCTTGTTTGCGCAGCACAGACTGTTGTATCTGTGAAAACAGCAGTTAGCTCATTGACAATATTTTCACTAAAAAAACCATCTGCATCTACCACACCCACTAAAACTTGATCCCAAGAATAGTGTCCTTTTTCTGCATCTGTTAATACAATTTGGAAAGCGTGGTTCAAAGCGGCGCCTTTGCCTTGTTGCGCATTGGGAAATTGACGAGACAGAACTTGGATTGGACCAGCAATACTGTCCATCATTGCTTTGGTTTGGTCCGTTGATCCATCATCAATCGCAATTATTTTTTTCTTAATTGGTAAAGCAACCAGTTTTTTTAATGTTTCTCCGATGACTTTCTCCTCGTTTACACACGGTACAAGAAAGTAGCAGAAAAATTCTTCTGCTACTTCGACTTCTCTTCTTGTTTTTTTTCTTGTTCGAAAACTGAGAAATAAACTTGTAAATAAATAGGTTAAGAAGATGAACATAATTACTT